>Ga0153956_1000598_pt1 | contig 38892 bp, 38 predicted proteins | sample TSFL040MetaG_FD_104704 | JGI IMG/M metagenome (GOLD analysis project Ga0153956, IMG submission 104704) | Attine ant fungus gardens microbial communities from Florida, USA - TSFL040 MetaG | ecosystem: Host-associated > Fungi > Mycelium > Unclassified | place: USA: Florida, Wekiwa Springs... | reverse complement strand
GAGGCGATCGAGCAGGTCCGCCGTGTGCTGCCGGTATCGGAACGGCGGACCTGCCAGGTGCTCGGCCAGCACCGCTCGACCCAGCGTCATCCGGCAAAGGATGACGCTGACGAGCAGCGCCTGGCGTTGCCCCAGTTCTTCTTGTTCTCAGCAAAGACGATGGCGGCGGCTTCGCGGAATGTCGGGATTCCGGCCTCCTTGCGCCGCTCGGCTATGGGATCGAGGCCGACCTCGACCTGAGTGCGAACCTTGGCCGCTCGCTCGCGCGCCAAGGCGAGCGAAACTTTCTTCGCGCTGCCCAGACCAATGTCGCGCCGCTTGCCGTCTTTCTGCACACGGCAGACCCATGAACGCGCCCCGGTGCGCCCGATCAGCAGATAAAGACCGTCGCCGTCGCCATAGCGTCCCGGCTGCTTCGCTGCCTTCACCGCCGTAGCCGACAATCGGCCCATAATTTGCTCCCACGTTTATTACCACGCTATATGTGGGATATCATGCAATTGGAGCATACGCAATCGAACATCGAAAAGCCGAAAACCGGCTGAAATCAGCCATTTTTGATACGATTTGAAATGTGGTGAAATAGGGCGTTGGCGGAGCGGGAGGGATTCGAACCCTCGATACGCTTTTGACGTATACTCACTTTCCAGGCGAGCGCCTTCGACCACTCGGCCACCGCTCCGCATTGCCGGGAGCGCTCGCCCCTAGAGAAGGCGGCGCGCCTGTGCAAGCGCTTGCCCGTGGGGGCATGGCGTGGCAGCTTCCGGGCCATGCCGATCCTCCTCCCGCTCGCCGCCGCGTTCCTTGCGCAAGCCGCCCCCGCCACGCCTTCGGCCAAGCCGCCGCTGGCGCCCGGAGAGATCGCCAATGCGGCGCCGGCGTCGGCGTGGCGTACCATTGCCGATGACGACATCCTGATCTTCACGCTGGCCAACGGGCGCACGGTGATCGTCCAGCTCGCGCCCGGCTTCGCGCCGCGGCATGTCGAGCGGATGCGGATCCTCGCCAACAGCAAATGGTGGGACGCGACCAGCGTCTATCGCGTCCAGGACAATTATGTCGCGCAATGGGGCGACGTGACCGAGAAGAAGGCGCTGCCGCCGGGTGTCGCCGACACCGGCCCGGCCGAATATGTCCGCACCGGCGGCCTGCCGGTCGTGCGGATGACGCGGCCCGACAGCTTCGCCGCGATCGCCGGGTTCGATGCGGCCGGCTGGCCGGTCGCGTCGGACGGCAAGACGAGCTGGCTGACGCATTGCTACGGCATGGTCGGGGTCGGGCGCGACCTGGCGCCGTCGGTCGGAAGCGCGGCCGAACTCTATGCGGTGATCGGCCACGCCCCGCGCGCGCTCGACCGCAACATCGCGCTGGTCGGGCGCGTGATCGAGGGGATCGACGCGCTGTCGTCGCTGGAGCGCGGCACCGGCACGCTCGGTTTCTATGGCGATGCGCAACGCCCCACGCCGATCGTCAGCGCGCGGCTGGCGAGCGCGCTGCCCGCCGCCGAGCGGCCGCGGTTCGAATATCTGGCGCCGGGGTCGCCGGCCTTCGCCAGCTATCTGCATGCACGCGAAAATCGCGAGCCGCCCTTCTTCACCGTGCCCGCGGGCGGCGCCGATATCTGCAACGTGCCGGTGCCGGTTCGCCGCAAGACATAGGGTTTGCACTTGGCGCCGGTAACGGCCGTGACGGAGCGGATTTTGGTGCAGGGCTAGGAGCGAGGAGGGAGCGATGCCGTAGTGCATCGTGACCGATGAGCGACGCTGCGCTGCGTTCCTCGCCAGCGCGGCGCTCCGGGCGATCACGGCCATTGCCGGCGCCAAGTGTAAACCCTTAAGGCGAACTCCTCCTCAATATACGAATTCCCGCCACGATCGGCGCTGGCGGTGCCGCATTCGCGCCCCATATGGCGTGCAGACGGCTCAGCCGGAAACGTGGGGATCTCGAACATGGTATCGCGCATCACGACCGCCGTCGCGGCGGTTCTTGCCGCTTTCGCCGCCCAGGCCGCGTCCGCGCAGGGGCCGGGCGTCGAGGGCGTATGGAGCAACCCCAAGGGCAGCGTCGAGGTCAGGACGGGCACGTGCGGCGACAAATTGTGCGGCGTCGTTGTCTATGCCAGCCAGAAGGCGCAGGCCGATGCGAGGAAGGCCGGGGCGCAGCCGCTGATCGGCACGACGTTGCTGCGTGACTATAAGGCCGACGGGACGGCGCGCTGGTCCGGGCAGGTCTTCGTTCCCGACCGTCAGGCCAGCTATTATTCGACGATCCAGCTGGTCGATGCGCAGACGCTCAAGGTGTCGGGCTGCATCCTCGGCGGGCTGATCTGCAAGAGCCAGATGTGGCACCGCGTGCCGAGTGGTGGTGCGCTGGCGGCGCGGTAGCGTTACGGCGCCGTGCCTTAGAGTGCGTCCGTATCAGGTGGAACGTGCTCCGGCGCAGGCCGGAGCGCTGGCGGCAAGCGCGGCATCAGGAGTCTCCAACGCTCCGGCCTGCGCCGGAGCACAAGGACCGGTGCAATCTCAATCGGATAGACTATAATCTGGATTGTTTATCCAACCGTTCGCCCTGAGCTTGTCGAAGGGCGGGGTGCAACAAGCGATCGATCGCCTGTGGAGAGTCGCCCTTCGACAAGCTCAGGGCGAACGGGTCATATCTTGCCCGCGATGCCCTACTTCCCCACCCAATCGGCCACTTCACCGGCGACCTGATTGGCGGCCTGGTTCAGCGCCGGGCCGACCGTGGCGTAGTCGATCGGGCTGACCGGCACGCGCGCTTCGAAGCGTTTCTTCTCGACCTTGTTGCCGTCGGCCCCGCGGATCAGGGCGGCGTCGAACGTCACCACCGCCTCGCGGGTCGATCCGTCGACGCCGAAATTGCGCAATTCGCCCGACAGCCGCGCGCCGGGATCACTGAACGCCTGCGCGCTCGACAGCACGACGCGGCCGGTCCTGGCGGCGATCGTGTCGGACATCAGCCGCGCGAACAGCCGCTGCGGCGCTTCGACCCAGGCGGCGTTGACGACATAGGCGACCTGACCGCCGGTCGTCACCGGGATGCGCGCGACCGCGAGCGCCTGCGGCACGGCGGGCACCAGGATGGAGATGGTGCTGGCGGTCGCCGAATCCTGCGTCGATCCGACCGGCAGCGTGCTGGTCGCGGTCAGGGTGAGCAGCGCCTTGGGCGGCTTGCCCCCGAAGCCGAGGCAGCCGGCGAGCGGCAGCGCGAGGAGGAGAGGGATGTAGCGCTTCATGTCACTTGCCCTTGTAATCGGGGAGCCTGGGGCTGCCGACGATCGACCCGGCGCCGCCGCGATCGATCTTCTCGGCGACCGACGACAGGGACGCGGCCATTTCGCGCAGGTCGTGGACCAGCTGGCTGACCTCGGGAATGGTCTGCTTGGAGAAGCGTTGCAGCCCCGGCCGCGCGTCGCCGATCGCGCCGTCGAGCGTTTCCATCGACTTCTGCGCCGACGATACCGCATTGTTGAGGTTGGCGATGGTCGGCTTGATGTCGTTGGCCAGTACGCCGTTGGTGGTCGCGGCCAGCTCGCCGATCTGTTGCGAGGCGACGCCGGCCTTCTGGATCGCGATCCGCGTTTCGGCGAGCGTCGCGGCGATTTCCGGCCCGCGATCGCTGAGCGCCTTGGACAGCTTGTTGGTATTGTCGAGGATGCCGGCGATCGACGCCTGGTTGCGGTCGCTGAGCAGGGCGGTCAGCCGCTGCGTCAGCGTGGTCAGCCGTTCGAGCAATTGCGGCGCGTTCGACAGCAGCGCGCCGAGCCCGCCCGCCTTGGCCGGGATCACCGGCACGCCGAGCGCGCACGAGCTGTTCTCGCAACTGATCAGCGGCTTGCCGGTCTGCGCGCCGTCGAGCTGGACGGTCGACGGACCGGTGAAGCTGCCCTGGATCGACGCGGTGGTGCCGAGCAGCACCGGGGTCTTGTCTTCGACCGACACGCGCACGCGGACGAATTCGGGGGCCTTGGCGTCGAGCGCGATATCCTTGACCTGGCCGATCGGCACGCCGGAGAAATTGACCGCCGATCCCTTGGCCAGGCCGTCGACCGATTGCTTGAAATAGATGTCGTATTCGCGTTTGCCCTCCGCGCCGAACCGCGAAATCCACACCAGGAACAACACCAGCACCGCGAGCAGGATCAGCACGACCCCGCCGACCAGCACATGGTTTGACCGCGTTTCCATCAATCAGCCCCTGTTCCCTGCGGCGCGCCGGCCGACTGTGCGTCGTGCGCTTCCTGTGTCGCGATCGCCGCGCGCCCGCGCGGTCCCTTGAAATATTCCTCGATCCACGGATGGTCCAACGCGATCAGCTCGTCGATGGTGCCGACCGCGATCACTTTCCTGTCCGCCAGCACCGCGACACGGTCGCAGATCGCGTAGAGCGAGTCGAGGTCGTGGGTGATCAGGAACACGGTCAGCCCCATCGTGCGCTGGAGCGATTTGGTCAGTTCGTCGAACGCCGCCGCGCCGATCGGGTCGAGGCCGGCGGTCGGCTCGTCGAGGAACAGCAATTCCGGATCGAGCGCCAGCGCCCGCGCGAGCCCGGCGCGCTTCTTCATGCCGCCCGACAATTCGGCCGGATATTTCGGGCCGGCGTCGGGGGGAAGGCCGGTCATCACCACCTTGTACGACGCGATCTCGTCGAGCAGCACGGGGTCGAGCTTGGGATAGAATTCCTTGATCGGGACTTCGACATTCTCGGCGACGGTCAGGGTCGAGAACAGGGCCCCGCCCTGGAACAGGATGCCCCAGCGCTTGCGGATATCGGTCGCCTCGGTCTCCCCGCGCCCGATCGTCGGCTCGCCGAACACGGTGACCTCGCCCGCATCGGGGGTCTGGAGGCCGATGATCGAGCGCATCAGCACCGACTTGCCGGTGCCCGACCCGCCGACCACGCCGATGATCTCGCCGCGATAGACGTCGAGGTCGAGGTCCTCGTGCACCACTTGCTCGCCGAAGCTGTTCTTCAGCCCGCGCACATGGATGATGACGTCCTTCTCCTTGGCCATCACAGCCACCCGATCGACGAGAAGAACACCGCGAAGAAGGCGTCGAGCACGATCACCAGGAAGATGCCCTGGACCACCGCGGACGTGGTGCGCAGCCCGACCTGCTCGGCGTCGGCCTCGACCTGCATGCCCTGGAAGCACCCGGCGATGCCGATGATCGCGCCGAACACCGGCGCCTTGATCAGCCCGACATAGACGTCGCTGATCGGCACGACCTCGCGGATCTGCTGGACATAGGTGACCCAGGGAATGCCGAGCGACGCCCAGCACAACAGCCCGCCGCCGATGATCCCGATCAGCGCCGAATAGAAACCGAGCAGCGGCATCATCAGTGTCGTCGCCAATACGCGCGGGACCACCAGCGCCTCCATCGGCGAGACGCCGATCGTGCGCATCGCGTCGACTTCCTCGGTCAGCTTCATCGTGCCGATCTGCGCCGCGAATGCCGAGCCGGAGCGGCCGGCGACCATGATCGCGGTCATCAGCACGCCGAGTTCGCGCAGGCTGAGGCGGCCGACCAGGTTGATCGTGTAGATTTCCGCGCCGAACTGGCGGAGCTGGACCGCGCCCTGCTGCGCGATGACGATGCCGATCAGGAAGCTCATCAGCGCGATGATGCCGAGCGCCGACACGCCGACCACTTCGAAGCGCTGCACCGTCGCGTTGAAGCGGAAGCGGCGGTAGCGAATGATCGATCCGAACGCGATCACGGTCGCGCCGAGGAAGCCGAGCAGGCCATAGAGCGTCCGACCGGCCTGGATCGTCGCCTCGCCGACTTCGCCGAGCACACGCGTGAAGGCGGGGACGTGCTCGCCGCGGATGCGGACCGGCTGGTCGGCGGCCCGGACCTGGTCGAACAGATACTGGCCGTCCGGCGTCAGCCCCTCGACCGTGGCGCCGGTCCGTTGCGCGAAGCGATGGATCGTCCACGCGCCGATCGTGTCGAGTCGCTCGATTCCCGAAAGGTCGAGTCGTTCCGCCCTGCCGTCATAGGCGGCGAGCCGTTCGGGCAGGTCGCCGAGCCTGGCCAGCGACAGGCTGCCCGAAAAGCGCAGCGTGCCGGTGTTGCTGTCGTCGCTGAAGGATGCGGCGTCGCTCATGCGCGGGGACCATGGGCGATTGCGGCTGGAACGGCAATAACATCGGGGCCATGGGTGGATGATGCATCGGCTCGCAATCTACGACATGGACAAGACGATCACGCGGCGCGCGACATGGACGCCGTTCCTGACGACCTATGCCCGGTGCCGTCCCTGGGATGGAATCGGCATTTCGGCGACGCCGGGGCTGGTGATCCTCTATGCGCTGAAACTGATCGGGCGCGCGCGGCTGAAGGAGATGACGCAGGCGCTGGTGATGGGGCGCCGGGCCGATCTGAAAACCGCGACGGCGATCGCCGAGCGCTTTGGTGCGGCGGTCGCCGCCGCGGACGTGCGCGGCGACGCGCGCGCGCGGATCGCGGCGGACAAGGCGGCGGGATATCGCATCGTGCTGGCGACCGCGTCGTACGATTTCTACGTCCGTCCGATCGCCCGTGCGCTCGGGATCGGCGACGTCATCGCGACGCCCTCGACGGTCGAGGGCGATCGGCTGGTCGCGCGGATCGCCGGCGAGAATTGTTACGCCGACGCCAAGTTGCGGATGATCGAGGCGTGGATGGCGAAGCAGGGGATCGCGCGGCGCGACGCGCATATCCTTTTCTATTCGGACCATGTCTCCGACGCGCCGACGCTCGCCTGGGCGGACGAGCCGTTCGCGGTCAATCCGCACGCCAGGTTGCGCAAGCTCGCGGCGGAACGCGGGTGGCCGATTCTGGACTGGAACTGACCTGCCCCGCGAAGCGGGAATAAAGATTATCTCACACAAAGGCACGAAGACACGAAAAATAAGAAGAGAAGCCGCCCTTCTTCTTCCTTTTCGTGTCTTCGTGCCTTTGTGTGAGAAAAATCCGCCTGCGGCGCCAGCCTATAACGACATGTCGATCGTATGGATCACGACGCCGACCAGCCCGCCGACCAGGGTCCCGTTGATCCGGATATATTGCAGGTCGCGGCCGACCGCATTCTCCAGCCGCCGCGTGATCGTCCGCGCATCCCAGCCGCGCACCGTTTCCGACACCAGGCGGACGATCGCGTCGCCATAATCGGCGGCGGTGCCGACCGCGGCGCGGCGGGCGAAGCGGTTGATCGTCGCGGCGAGTTCGGGATCGTCCTGCAACGTCGTGCCGAGCTGGCGCAGCGCCTCGCCGAACCGTCCCGCCATCATCGAATCGGGATCGCGCGCGATCTTGAGCATCGCACCGCGCATCTGTTCCCAGATGCCCTGCCACCAATCCGCCAGCGCGGGGTTGTCGAGCATCTCCGCCTTGAACCCCTCGACCCGCGCCTGCATCGCGGGATCGTGCTGCAGGTCGTGCGCGAGTTGCGCGAGGCCCTCGTCGGCCTTGGCGCGCAACGGATGGTCGGGATCGGCCGCCATGTCGCGGATCAGCCCGTCGAGCCCGGCGATGATCTTGTTGGCGAGCGTCTCGTCCAGCCCGGTGAAGCGCATCAGCGACCCCGCGCGCTCATGCACCATCGCGCGGATCACCGGCTCGTTCGCCTCGAGCACCTTGGCCGACCATTTGACGATCCCGTCGAGCAGCGGGACATGACGGTTCTCGGCGATCGCGGCGGCCAGCGCATTGCCGAGCAGCGGCGATATTTCGAGCGCGCGCAGCCTTTGCGCCAGCGTCATGCGCACCATCCCGCCCAGCCGTTCCTGGTCGAGCGATTCGAGCATGTCGGCGGCGAGCCGCGACGCCCCACGGCGCAATCGCCCCTCGGTCGCGCCCTTCGGGTCGGCCAGCCAGCGTCCGGCCGCGCCGGCGACGTCGACCCGCTGCATCCGGCGCGCGACGACGCCGGGGATCAGGAAATTGTCGCGCGGGAAATTGGCCAGGGTGTCGCCGATCCGGTCCTTGTTGCGCGGCACGATCGCGGTGTGCGGGATGGGCAGGCCGAGCGGGTGGCGGAACAAGGCGGTCACCGCGAACCAGTCGGCCAGCCCGCCGACCATCGCGGCTTCCGCGAACGCGCGGACGAATCCCCAGGCGGGATGCCGGTCGCCGAACGCGCGGGCGACCAGGAACAAAGCCGCCATCGCCAGCAACAATGCGGTCGCGACGATCCGCATCCGGCGCAGCGCGGGCGGGGTGGCGGTCGAACCGGGCAGGGGCAGGGTGATCCTCACCCGCGGCACAATCGTTCAAATCGGCGAAGGTTCAACCCCTGTTCTCCCCTCCCTGGAAGGGAGGGGCTGGGGGTGGGTTGGCCCGCGAGGGAGCGGATCGCCCAGCCCCATACCCACCCACCCCTAACCCCTCCCTTCACCAGGGAGGGGAACAGGAAGAGTCGGACTGGCCTTATTCCGCCGGCTGCGGACCCTCGCCGCCATAGCCGATCGGGCGGGGATGGCTTGGGCCTTCGATGACGGTCGATCCGTCGTCGCCGGGGCGATAGGTCAGCAGGCGGCGGCTGAGCTTCGGTCCGAGCCACTTCTCGATCCCCACCGCCAGGCTGAAGCTCGCGGGCACGATCAGCAGCGTGAGGGCGGTCGACAGGATCAGCCCGCCGATCACCACCACGCCCATCGGCGCGCGCCACGAACCGTCGCCGCTCAGCGACAGCGCGGTCGGCACCATGCCGGCGACCATCGCCACCGTCGTCATCACGATCGGCTGCGCGCGCTTGTGCCCGGCGTCCTCGATCGCGGCGAGGCTGTCGACGCCCTTCGCCATTTCCTCCAGTGCGAAGTCGATCAGCAGGATCGAATTCTTGGCGACGATGCCCAGCAGCATCAGCAGGCCGATATAGACCGGCATGGAGATCGGCATGCCGGTGATCCACAGCGCGAGCAGCCCGCCCAGCGGCGCCAGCAGCAGCGACCCCATGTTGACGAACGGCGGCAGCACGCGGCGGTAGAGCAGCACCAGCACCGCGAAGACCAGGAAGATGCCGGCCAGGACGGCGACGATGAAGTTGTTGATCATCTCCCCCTGCCACTTCGCCTGACCCAGGGTCAGCTGGCGAACGCCCATCGGCAGGTTCTTCATGATCGGCAGCGCGTTGATTTCCTTCCACGCCTGGCTCGATACCAGCGGCTTGCCGGTCTTGGGATCGAGGCCCAGGTCGGCGCCCACGGTCAGCTGACGTTGCAACTGGACGCGCTGGATCTTGCTCGGGCTCGCGCCGAAGCCGATGTCGGCGACGGTCGACAAGGGCACCGACCCGCCACTGATGGTCGGCACCGGCAGGTTCTGGACGGTGGCGAGGCGCGAGCGCTCGGTCTGCTCGAGCGCCACGGTGATCGGCACCTGGCGGTCGCCGATCGAGAACTTGGCCTTGTTCTGGTCGATGTCGCCCAAGGTGGCCAGGCGGACCGCGTTGGACAAAGCGGCGGTCGTGACGCCCAGGTCGGCCGCGAGGTCGAACCGCGGCCGCACTTCCAGCTCGGGCTGCTGCAAGTCGCCCTGGATGCGGGGCGCGACGACCGATTTCAGCTTCGACATCTGCGCGACGATCGTCTGCGCGGTCTTGGTCAGCAGCGCCGGATCCTCGCCGCCGAGCACGATCGTCAGATCGCGTCCGCTCGATCCCCAGCCCTGTTGCGAACGGAACGAGACGCGGGCGTCGGGGAAAGCGGCGAGCGTCGGCGCCAGGTCGCGTTCGAACTGGACGCTCTTCTTGGTCTTCTTGGGCTTGAACGTCGCCGTTACGCGGCCGGTGGCGATCCCGACGCGCGAATAGACCGAGGCGACCTGCGGCTGCTGCTTCAGCAGATCGGCGACCTTGGTCACGACGGCTTGCGTCTCGGCAAGCGTCGTCCCTGGCGCCATTTCGATGATCGCCGTCGACGAATCCTGATCCTGATCCGGCTGGAACGATTGCGGCAGGATGGCGAAGAACATGAGTGTGAGGAACAGCGCGACCGCGCCGGCGACGATCGACGACCAGCGATGCCGCAGCGTCCAGCGCAGCGCGCCCATATAGGCGTCCATCAAGCGGCCTTCGCCATGGCTGGCATGGCCCTTTGCCTTCAGGAAATAGGCGGCGATCATCGGTGTGATCAGACGTGCGACCGCAAGGCTGATCAGCACCGAGGCGACGACGGTGAGGCCGAAATTCTTGAAGAACTGTCCCGACACGCCGGGCATCAGGCCCACGGGCAGGAACACCGCGACGATCGACATGGTGGTCGCCAGCACGGCCAGGCCGATCTCGTCGGCGGCGTCGATCGCGGCCTGATAGGCGGTCTTGCCCATGCGCATGTGGCGGACGATGTTCTCGATCTCGACGATCGCGTCGTCGACCAGCACGCCGGCCACCAGGCTGAGCGCGAGCAACGTCATCTGGTTGAGCGTGAAGCCCAGCAACTGCATGATCCAGAAGGTCGGGATTGCCGACAGCGGAATCGCCAGCGCGGAGATCGCGGTCGCGCGCCCGTCGCGCAGGAACAGGAACACGACGATGACGGCCAGCACGGCGCCCTCGATCATCGCTTCGATCGCGGAATTATACTGGTCCTTGGTGTATTTGACCGAATCGTCGATCAACTGGAACTTGACCTTGGGATATTGCTTTTCCAGCGCCGCCAGTTTCTCCTTGGCGCCGGCGAACACGCTGACGTCCGACGCGCCCTTCGCGCGCTGGAAGTCGAACGTGACGACCTGCCGGCCGTCGAGCTGCGACGCGGAACGCTGTTCGGCATATTGATCGACGACGGTGGCGATATCGGTCAGCCGGATCATCCGCCCGCCGCCGATCGAGATCTGGGTCTGGCCCAGCGCATAGGCGTCCGCGGCGTTGCCGAGGACGCGAACCGATTGTTCGGACCCGGCGATCTCGGTCCGGCCGCCGGCCGCGTTGAGGTTGACCTGGCGCAATTGCTGGTTGACCGCGCTGGCGGTCAGGCCGAGCGATTGCAGCTTGGCCGCATCGAGCTTGACCCGGATTTCGCGATCGACCCCGCCATTGCGTTCGACGGTCGACATGCCGGGGACCGACTGCAATTCCTTGGTCACCGTATTGTCGATGTACCAGCTCAGCTGCTCGACGGTCATGTCGGTCGCGACCGCCGCATAGCTCGCCAGGTCGTTGCCGCTCGAATCGATGCGGATGACCTGCGGTTCCAGGATGCCGTCGGGCAGGCTGGAGCGAACCTGCTGGATGGCGCTGCGGATGTCCTCGATCGACCGGTCGATGTTGGTCCCGATCGCCAGCTGGACCATCGTCTGTGAGCTACCCTCGGTCACGGTCGAATCGATTTCATCGACGCCCGGCAGGCTGCGGATCGACGATTCCACCTTCTGCGTGACCTGGTTCTCCATCTCGGTCGGCGCGGCGCCCGGTTGCGACACGACGACGATCACCACCGGGAAGTCGATGTCCGGATCGTTGTTGACCGGCATGGTCATGAAGGCGAACAGCCCCGCCACCGTCAGCATCATGAACGCGACGAGGCTCGGCACCGGGTTCCGGATCGACCAGGCGGAGATGTTGCGGAAACTCATGACGTCATATCCTTAAACGCGGGACGTTCGGTTGGTTCAGGGCTTGGCCAGGATCGGCTTGATCTTCTGGCCGGGGTTCAGGAACGCGCCCGCCGCCAGCACGACCCGCTCGCTGCCGCTCAGGCCCGACACGATCGACACGCCGCGGTCGGACACCTCGCCGGTCTTGATCGCGCGGCGCTCGACCTTGTCGTCCTTGCCGACGACATACACGAAATTGCCGCTCGCGTCGGTCTGAATCGCCGAATTGGGCAGGACCGGCAGCGTGTTCGCGCCGCCATAGATCGACGCCGAGGCGAAACCGCCCGGACGCAGCGCCTTGTCGTATGGAATCGCGATGCGCGCGATGCCGCGGCGCGTCGTCGGATCGATCACCGGCGAGATCTGCCACACCGAACCGTTGAACACCTGGGTGCTGCCGACGGGCGTCACCTGGGCACGGGCGCCGACGCTCAGGCTCTGGATGTCGCCCTCGGACAGCTCGGCGCGCAGCTCCATCTCGCCGCCCTTGGCCATGCGGAACAGCGCGCCCGACCCGGCACTGACGATCTGGCCGGGCTCGACCGAGCGCGTCAGGACCAGGCCCGCGGCCGGCGCGCGGATATCGAGCCGGCCGTTGGTCGCGCGCTGTTGGGCCAGCGTCGCCTCGGCGACCTTGACGCGTGCCACTGCCGCGTCGCGGGTCGCGATCTTGGTTTCCAGGTCGGCCTTGGAAATGAAGCCCTTGCCGACCAGCGACTGCGCGCGGTCGACGTTGGACTGCGCGATCTTGGCGTCGGCGCGGGCGACGGCGATCTGCGCCGCCAGGCTGGCCGCGGTCTGGGTTTGCACCGAACTGTCGACCGTCGCCAGGATCTGGCCCGCGCCGACCCATTGGCCCGGCTGGACCAGCACCGCGGTCACGCGGCCGCCTTCACCCGCCACGCCGACCGGCATGTCGACGCGCGCCGCCAGGCTGCCCGTGCCGGTGATCGTGCGGTCGACGACATTGTTGCCGGGGGCCGCGACCGTGACGGACGGCAATTGCTCGCCCTGCTGTCCGCCCGCTGCCGTGCCTGGCGCCGGCTTGCCCGGGCGCATCATCGCGAACGCGGCGATCAGGAGCAGGGCGACGACGATGCCGCCGATTATCCAGCGGCGGCGGCGCGACGGCCGCTCGGTCTCGTCGGTGAGCGCATATCCGCCACTCGGCGCGTAGTTCATCTCGGCCACGTCCCCGCTACCTGTTGGTTGTCGAGGTTCTCGCGACCTCGATGAAGCTGTGTTATACAAATAAAGCACCGACCTCAAGAGGCTCGGTGCGATCGGTGTGACTTTGCCCGTTTCGGGCCGAAATCGCAAGCCGGCGCGGTTGCGGTGCTCGCCATTGTTCGGCTGGTGCGGTATCCTCGGAGTCGACGATGCGCTGTTCATCGTGCGTTGCGCGTCACCATGCCAATGGGCTCGCGACGGACCTTTTCGTCTGCTTTTTGGAGATACGAATGCGCCTGCTCGCCACCGCCGCCGTCTTGACCCTGTCGCCGCTTGCCACCGCGCCCGCGATGGCGCAGGCCGTGCCCATGGGCATTACCGACGGCACCATCCTCGACGTCACCGCGACCGGCAAGACGACCCGCGTTCCCGACATCGCGACGATTCGCGCCGGGGTCGTCACGCAAGGCCCGACCGCGGCGCAGGCGCTGGCCGACAACGCCAGGCGCATGACCGACGTCCTGGCCGCCCTGAAGGCGGCCGGCGTCCAGCCGCGCGACATCACGACCGCCAACGTCTCGCTGCAGCCGCAATATCGTTACGAGAACAACCAGCCGCCGGCGATCACCGGCTATCAGGCGTCGAACAACGTCTCGATCCGCTTCCGCGACGTGGCGCGGTCGGGGGCGATCCTCGATGCCCTGGTGGCGCAGGGCGCGAACCAGATCGACGGCCCCGGCCTGTCGCTCGACCAGCCGGACGCGGCGCTCGACGAGGCGCGCACCGATGCGGTCAAGCGGGCGCGGGCGCGGGCCGACCTCTACGCCAAGGCGGCGGGGTTGAGCGTCGTGCGCATCCTGTCGATCAGCGAGGGCGGTGAAGTGGCGGGGCCGCAGCCGCCGGTCGTCTACATGGCGCGCGCCAAGATGCAGGCTGTGGCCGACACGCCGATCGCGCCGGGCGAAACCGACGTCACCGCGACAGTCTCGGTCCGCTTCCTGCTCAAGTGACGCGAAAGAGGGGCCGCTCCCGGTCAGGAACGGCCCCTCGTTCCTTCGGCTGCGTCGTTAACGCACGCGGCCGCGATTGATCAGGTTGAGCACCGCCAGCAGGACGATCGCGCCGATCACCGAATAGATGAAGGTCATCACGGTGACGGCCTGGTTGATGCCCGCGCCGAATATCCAGCCGGCGATGACGGCGCCGATGATGCCGACGATGACGTTGAGCAGCAGCCCCTGCTGGCCGTCGGTGCGCATGACGATGCTGGCGAGCCAACCGGCCACGCCGCCAACCACCAGCCAAATGATAATTCCGACCATTGCAACCTCCTATCGCGCTTCCGGTGTTCGCCGGTTGTGACGGGAGGTACGACTCTTTGCCAGAAACTTTGTTCCGTCAGCGTTCCGAACAGCTGATGTAAATCAATACTTTTGCTGGCGTTCGTAGAGGCTCTTATAGTGCTGGATGCGCGTCACGCGCAGGCCCGGCATGCCCGAACGATCGATCGCACGCTGCCAGCCGGCGAATTCCTCGACGGTCAGGCCGTAACGGTCGCACACTTCGTCGACCGAGAGCAGGCCGCCATTCACCGCCGCGACCACTTCGGCCTTGCGGCGTACCACCCACCGCGTGGTTTCGGGCGGAGGCAACGTATCGAGCGTCAACGGCTCGCCGAGCGGACCGATGACTTTGGCTGGCCTTATTTTCTGGTTCTCGATCATTCGTTACCTCGATTTGGGTCGGGGGGACCCCAAACGTTATTACCAATAACGACCGTTAGCGGCCGGACTTGAACATCCTTTGAAGCGGCTAGGTAAACGTGCCCTTCATTCTTGCCTCCACCGCGCGATCCGCACGGCCTGCCGCTCGTCGAACGCGCCCGATCGCGGCCGAAACGGCAGGTCGGCCCAGGCCGTCGGCGCGAACCGCGCCTGCATACAGGCGGTCGGCGATGCCGCCTGGCGTGCCGCCACCCCGACCAGCAGCACGGCGAGATCGGGCGGCAATATCGCCACCGACGCGTCGTGCTCGAATCGGAGATAGCTCAGGTCCACGAGTCCCTCGTTCGTCTTCAACAGACTCGGCGGTGTAGCGGCATGAGCCTAAGGGTCGGTAAAGATGTAAAGCCGGGTAACGATGAGGGCGGAGTCTGTCGGCGCCCCCCGACAAACCCGCCCGGCGCTAGGCAATGGCCGCGCGCATCCCTATTGAAGCCCCGCAATCATGACCGAAGCCGATTTCCAGTTGGGTCCCGATCTCGCGGGCAAGCGCATCGTCGTCGCGATGTCGGGCGGGGTCGATTCGTCGGTCGTGGCGGCGCTGGCGGCGCGGTCGGGGGCGGAGACGATCGGCATCACGCTCCAGCTCTACGATCACGGCGAGGCGACCGGGCGCGCCGGTAGCTGCTGCGCGGGGCGCGATATCCGCGACGCGCGCGCGGTGTGCGACCGGCTGGGCATCGCGCATTACGTCCACGACCATGAAAGCGCGTTCCGGGCGAACGTGATCGATCAGTTCGCCGACGATTATGTCGCGGGCCGCACCCCGATCCCCTGCGTCCGCTGCAACATGGGGCCGAAGTTCACCGACCTGTTCGCGCTGGCGCGCGACCTCGGCGCGGACTGCCTCGCGACCGGACATTATGTCCGCCGCGTCGAGGGATCACAGGAAGCGGAGTTGCACCGCGCGGCCGATCCGGCGCGCGACCAGAGCTATTTCCTGTTCGCGACGACGCAGGACCAGCTCGATTTCCTGCGCTTCCCGCTTGGCGGCCTGCCCAAGCCGCGGGTGCGCGAACTGGCGGCGGAGCTGGGCCTGGGCGTCGCGGCCAAGCCCGACAGCCAGGACATCTGCTTCGTGCCCGACGGTGACTATGCGTCGCTGGTCAAGAAATTGCGCCCGGAAGCCGGCACGGGCGGCGACATCGTCGATCTGTCAGGCCGCAAGCTCGGCGAGCATCGCGGCCTCATCCACTTCACCATCGGCCAGCGCCGGGGCCTGGAGATCGGCGGCAGCCCGGAGCCGCTCTACGTCGTTCGTCTCGACCCGGCCCGCAACGAGGTCGTGGTCGGCCCGCGCGCGGCGCTGGCGGTGGCGTCGGCGCGGCTCGGCGACATCAACCGACTCGGCTCGACCGACGGGCCGCTCGCCGTCAAGGTCCGCAGCCTCGCCAAGCCGGTCCCCGCGCGCCTGGTCGGCGATCGGGTATTGTTCGACAGCCCCGAATATGGGGTGTCCCCGGGCCAGGCGGCGGTGCTCTATGCCGGCGACCGCGTGCTCGGCGGCGGATGGATCGAATCGACCGAGGCAGCCGAGGGCGCGCTGGCGGCCTGAAGCCCAGCACGGATCGCCATTCAAGCCATCGTGCTCCTGCGAAAGCAGGAGCCCAGGGTCTCAAGCCGTATCGCCCGTGGCTCTGGGCTCCTGCTTGCGCAGGAGCACGGGTGGTTTTGAGCGTTGGTCGCCCGCCTTAGAGCGCACCCGTTTGAAATGGAATCGTGCTCCGGCGCAGGCCGGAGCGCTGGCGGCAAGCGCAGCGTCAGAAGTCTCCAACGCTCCGGCCTGCGCCGGAGCACAAGGACCGGTGTAATCTCAATCGGACAGCCTCTAGACTGAATGTCGATCGGTCTTAGAGTCCGTTTGGAAACACGCCGCGGGCGCGTTTCGCGGTGCCGGCCCGCTCCCCCACCCGACCACCCAACAGGGTATTCCTATGGGTGGTCGGGTGGGGGAGCGGGCCGGCACCGCCTATCGGCGAGAGCCGATCGAATGACATGCTTAAACGTTCGTTTACCATTCCAGGCGCAGGCTCGATCCGTCCCAACAGGAGTCCGGGCGATGGGGGTTCAGGAACACGATCTGGCGGCGGCGTGCGCGAGGCTCGACATGATGGCGGTCCATGCCCGCCCCGCCGACATGGCGGGGGCGGTCGATGCGATTCGCGCCATGGCGCAGCGCGAAGGACGGCTGCCGGTGGTGGCGGTGGCGCGCGCGATCGAGGCGGCGCTGGCGCGCGGCGAGCGCGGGCGCGCCGTCCAGGGGTGGGTCGCGTTGCTCGGCGAAGCGGCCGGTTGCGACCGCAACGATTCGGACTGCTCCGGCGCCTACCTTGCCGCCGGCGCGGTGCGGTGGGCGCACTAAACCAATGGATTCGCTGATGGCGGCGCTGGTCGCGGCGCTGTTGATCCGCGCGACCGATACGTCCGCCGATCTGACGGCGATCGTCGCCGATCGATCAAAGCGTATGGCGGCGATCCTGATCGGCGCGGCGGTCGCGCTCGCCGTGACGCAGGCGGTCGCGGCGATCAGCGGCCTGCTGGTCGCGCCGCACCTGACGCCCAATGCGGCGCGCCTGCTGTTCGCCTTCTCGCTGTTGATGGCGGGGGGCGGTGCGCTCTGGCCGCGCAAGCCGGTCGATCCCGGTACGCTTGGCCGTCCGCTCATAACCGTTACCAGCAAGCTGATTGCCGGCGGGCTCGGCGACCGCACGATGTTCGCGACCTTCGCGGTGGCGGCCGGCGGGGTGCCGGCGCTGGCCGGGGTCGGGGGATTCATCGGCGGTTTCGTCGTGCTGGCCGCCGCCGCGGTCGCGGGCGAGACCTTGTGGGCCGCGCGGCAGCGACGGGCGATCGACCGGACGATCGGCGGCGTGCTGATGATCGCGGGCGCGTGGCTGGCGCTGTCGGCGTTGCGGCTGATCTAGCCGGGCGATCACACCAAGCGACAAAAACCTCGATCGGCGATGGAGCGATTCCGGTATGGATTCGTTCACGAAACGAGAAGCCTATCAGGAGCCGTTATGCCCACGTCCGACCTCAAGACCCCGACCGACCTGACCCGCAACGCGACCAAGAGCGTGCAGGACGCGCTCAACACGATCCTGGCCGATACGTTCGCGCTGTACCTCAAGACCAAGAATTTCCACTGGCACGTCTCCGGCCCGCATTTCCGCGATTATCACCTGATGCTCGACGAACAGGCGGCACAGATCTTCGCGTCGACCGACGACATCGCCGAGCGCGTGCGCAAGACCGGCAACACCACGCTCCGTTCGATCGGCGACATCGCGCGGCACCAGACGATCAAGGACAATGACAAGGATTTCGTCGCGCCCGAAGCGATGCTCAAGGAACTGCGCGACGACAATCTGGCGCTGGTCGAACTGCTGCGCGAGGCCAAGGACATCGCCGACGATGCCAAGGACAATGCGACCAGCGCGATGATCGACGACTGGACCGACCAGGCCGAACGCCGGGCCTGGTTCCTGTTCGAAGCTGGGCGGAAGGCTTGAGGTCCGAGCGTCAGCGGCCGGGGGGCAAGCTGATCTGATTGTTGTCAGTCGTCCCGTGCGGCTGGCAATTGGGGACCGAACAGTCCCTTTGCGTCGAGACCATCCAAAGACAGTCTCGGCGGCGTGGCTTTGACTCTCTTTTCCACGAGCTTGATATGCTCATCGGCCGGAATGTCCTCGGGCATGACACCGCCGATCTTGGCAATGGCGGCGCGCACTTCGCGTCCCACCTTATGGTGCGCATCGATCGCGCGTTGTTCCCCGCGAATGCCTTCGCGAGCCAGCTTATCGCGCGCCTGTGTCATTCGGAATTGATTGGCGGCCAGTTCCGTCGCGTTCATTCGATCCATCAAATTGTCGCCGGCCTCGATTCCCTTGCGCGCCTTGATCTGATCGACGCCGCGTCCGTCGTACAATCCCTTGTAGCCGGCATCGTGGAAGACGCCGAACCGGCGATCCGCGACACCTGCGGTACGGGCCGCGCCGGACAAATTCTTGAATTCCTCACTGACCTGTTTGCGCATTTCCAGCCGTTCGAGATCGGTGGATTGCGCGTCCGACAGTTCCTGACGACGCGTCTGGATCGCGAAATACTTTTGCGCCTGAGCGATCGCCGGTTTGCGCGGATCGCCATTCTGCGCGATCAGATAGCAGGCGAAACGGGAGAGGTGATAATCTGCCACCTCTTGAATGGCGCCTTTCCCTCCTACGATCGGTTTGCCGGCGCCGGCAAAGTGATAATCGCACTCGTTACCTGATGCTTCGCAGGAACTCATCGCGCGCCGAACCGCATCCTCGAATCGTCGCCACTGACTGTATCCCAGCAGCGGTTGCAGGTCCCGCGCGCTCCAATACTCCGCGCCGTGTTCATTCGTCCGGCGGAGTTCCTCGAAAGTTACCAGGCGAACGGGAGATTTTTCGGTCATGGATCACTCGCGGCAGTAAAAGAACATTATAGCAACATCGTGATTTCCCACAAGGCTGCGGACTGGCCTTCTCCTGAAATACTCATGGTGATCGAACTGCGGGGCGCTCCATACATCAAACCTGTCATGCACGCCGTCGCGCGGCCCGTGACGGCCGCGCCGCGAAAGACTGTCAGGCGAAATCCTGGCATTGCCAGTTCTTTCGCGAGCGCTTGCCCGGCGTCGCGATGTGCGCGAACGGCGTGGCGATGAATCCGGTCACGCTCGCCTCGCTGCTGATGATCGCCTCGGGGTCGATCCATGCGGTGGTCAATGCGATCATCAAGGGCGGCAAGAGCAAGATGGCGTCGCGCGCCGCGACCGATGGGTCGAGCGCGGTGATCCTGCTGCCCGCTACCCTGTTGGTGCCGTGGCCGGTCGGGGCGTGGGGCTGGCTGGCGGCGAGCGCCGTGGTGCATCTGCTCTATCTCTACGCGATGATCCGGACCTACGAGGCCGCCGATTTCTCGGCCGCCTATCCGGCGATGCGCGGGACCGCGCCGCTGCTGACCGCGATGTTGAGCGTCATGCTGTTCGGCGAGCATCTGGCGATCGCCGTCGCCGCCGGCATCGTCCTGATCGGCGCGGCCCTGTTCGCGCTGGTGTTCCATCGCCATCTCGGGCGCGCGGCGCTCGGCTGGGCCTTGACGACGGGCAGCATGACCGCGCTCTACACGATCGCGGACGCGCACGGCGTCCGCGCGGCGCCGACGCCGTTCAGCTATATCGTGTGGGACTTCGTGCTGATCGGGACGGAAAGCGTCGCGATCTTCGCGGTCGCTACCAAAGGAGCCGTGTTCGCCGACATGCGGGCCGCGTGGCGGCCATGCGTGGCGGCGGGGGCGCTGTCGATCGTGACCTACGGCCTGGCGCTCTACGCGCTGTCGCTCGGCCCCACCGCGCCGCTCGCGGCGTTGCGCGAGACCGGGATGGTGACGGCGTTGCTGATCGCGATCGTCTTCCTGAAGGAACGCGTCACCGCCGCCCGCGTGGTGGCGGTGTTCGGCATCCTGGGCGGCGCGGCGCTGATCCTGGCGGGTTAAGACTGACCTGGCTCGCCCCTCCCCTGAAGGGGAGGGGCTAAAGAAGAAAAAGCCCGGCGCGCGATGGTGTCGCGCGCCGGGCCGTGATTGCCCGATCAGGAGCGAATCAAATCGCGGACAGGTTCACCGCCGCATATTTGCCGCGGCGGTTGTCGACCTCCAGCTCGAATTCGAGCCGGTCGCCCTCGTTGAGGTTGGTCATGCCGGCGCGTTCCACCGCGGAGATGTGGACGAACGCATCGGGCTGGCCATCGTCGCGCTGGATGAAGCCGAAACCCTTCATCGCGTTGAAGAACTTGACCGTGCCGGTCGCCTTCTCGCCGGTCAGCTCACGGCCGCCGCCGCCAGCGCCGCCACGCGGGCCGTCGCGATCACGCGGCGGGCCGGCGTTGGTAACGGGAAGCGGCTCGCCTTCGATCTTGAGGTCGGTCGCCGAGATGCGCCCGCCGCGATCGACCAGGGTAAAGCCGAGCGGCTGGCCCTCGGCCAGGCCGGTCAGTCCGGCCTGCTCGACCGCGCTGATGTGGACGAACACGTCTTCACCGCCATCGTCGCGGACGACGAAGCCGAAGCCCTTCTGGCTGTTGAAGAATTTCACGACGCCGGTGCCTTCGCCGACGACCTGGGGAGGCATGCCGCCACCGCCGCCGCCACGGAAGCCGCCGCCACCGCCACCGCCACGGAAGCCGCCGCCACCGCCACCGCCGCCGCAACCACCGCCGCCGCCACCGCCGACGCCGCCACCACCGCCGCGATAGCCACCGCCACCGCCGCCATAGCCGCCACCGCCACCGAAGTCGCCGCCGCCGAAGCCGCCACCGAAATCGTCACCGCCGAAACCATCGCGCTTGTCGCGGCCGCGTCCACCACGGTTACCGCGGCCACCTTTATCGAAACTCATGCCCTGTTCGTCTTTCCGGTCCGCCCAAAATCTTTCTCAAGGACCAACACGCCGGACGACGGACGCAGCCCTTCGGGCGCAAACATAGCGCCTCCGTGCGAGTCTTAGACCAAAACAAGGCCGTCCGCGAACAAAATCGTCCGTAATCCCGCCCTCTTCATCGCGATACTTGCGCGGGCGTGGCGCGGACGGCACACTGCCGCCCCATGTCGATCGTCGAGCTGCTTGCCAGTCCGGCCGCCTGGGCCGCGCTCCTCACCTTGATCGTGATGGAGGTCGTGCTGGGCATCGACAATCTGATCTTCATCTCGATCCTGTCGAACAAGCTGCCCGAGGCGGTCCGGACCAGGGCGCGCCGAGTCGGAATCGGCCTGGCGCTGGTGATGCGGTTGGCGCTGCTGACCGGGATCGCGTGGATCATCAGCCTCAAGACCGCGGTGTTCGACCTCGGCATCCGGGGCGCGCTCGACGAGCATGGCGTGCCCGCGTTCGAGACCGAATTTTCCTGGAAGGACCTGATCCTGCTCGCCGGCGGCCTGTTCCTGGTGTGGAAGGCGACGTCGGAAATCCACCATTCGGTCGACGGCGACGGCGGCGAGGAGAAATCGGTCGGCAAGGCGGCGTCGCTGACCTTCACCGGCGCGATCGTCCAGATCCTGCTGCTCGACATCGTCTTTTCGGTCGATTCGATCCTGACCGCGGTCGGCATGACCGAACATGTCCAGATCATGTACGTCGCGGTCATCGTCGCGGTCGGCGTGATGCTGTTCGCCGCCGATCCGCTGGCCAATTTCATCAACCGCAATCCGTCGGTGGTGATGCTGGCGCTGGGATTCCTGCTGATGATCGGGATGGTGCTGATCGGCGAAAGCTTCGGCGCGCACATTCCGAAGGGCTATATCTATACCGCGATGGGTTTTTCGGCGGCGGTCGAGGGACTCAACATCTGGAGCCGCCGCAAGCGCGAGGCGGCGGGGCGTTAGTTTGGCAGCTACGCCGCGGCGGCACCGGCCTGCTCCCCTACCCATTGAGCGTTCAGCCGCGACAGGCTAGGCGCAGGGCATGACGGTTCACCTCCACGAAGAAGACATCCCCGCCGGCCTGTTCGCGCCTGGCGCCGCGATCGCGGTCGATACCGAGACGATGGGGCTGATCACCCCGCGCGACCGGCTGTGCCTGGTGCAATTGTCGGACGGCGGCGCGGACGAGCATCTGGTGCGGTTTGCCGCGGGCAGCACGTATGACGCGCCCAATCTGAAGGCGCTGCTCGCCGATCCGGGCCGCGAGAAGCTGTATCATTTCGCGCGGTTCGACCTTGCGGCGATCAAGCATTATCTCGGCGTTACGGCGGGACCGGTCTATTGCACCAAGACCGCGTCGCGGCTGGTCCGCACCTATACCGACCGGCATGGCCTGAAGGAGCTGGTCCGCGAGCTGCTGGGCATCGACATTTCCAAGCAGCAGCAATCGTCCGACTGGGGCGGCCCCGAACTGAGCGACGCGCAGAAGGACTATGCCGCGTCCGACGTGCGCTATCTCCACCGCATGCGCGAGGAACTCGACCGGCGGTTGGCGCGCGAGGGCCGCACCGACCTCGCCAAGGCGTGTTTCGATTTCCTGCCCTGGCGCGCCGAGCTCGACCTCGCGGGCTGGCCGGAAGTCGATATCTTCGCGCATGTCTGACGTTATTTGTCTTTCGCGGCACCAGCCCGCTCCCCCACCCGACCGCCCAGACAGGGTATTCTATGGGCGGTCGGGTGGGGGAGCGGGCTGGTGCCGTTCTGCCAACAAGGACTCGCATGTCTGAATTGGCCGCGACGATGCGGTCCGAGCGGCAGCACTGGGCTGCCCCCGGAGGCGCGCACGATCGCCTCGTCGCGCTCCTGCGCGTGGTGCTGCCCGCGGCGGTCGGCGTGGTCGCGGCGCTGATGGTGTTCCTGCCGCTGACCTCGGGCGGCGACGTCAGCTTCGTGCTCGACAAGAACAAGGTCGAGGTGTCGAAGGAACGGCTGAAGGTCCAGTCGGCGAGCTATCGCGGACAGGACAATAAGGGCCAGCCGTTCGTGCTTACGGCGGAAAGCGCGCTGCAGAAAAGCACCGCCGAACCGATGGTCGACATGCGGAAGCTGGTCGCCGAACTGCAGATGCCCGACGGCCCGGCCAAACTGTCCGCGCCGAGCGGGCGGTTCAACCCGGTCACGCAGCAGATGGACGTCGACGGCCCGATCACCTTCGCCGGGCCGGACAATTACACGCTCAACAGCAACGGTGCGACGGTCGACCTCAAGACCAAGACGATGCAGGGCAAGGGCGGCGTGTCGGGCACCGTGCCGCAGGGAACCTTCACCGCCGACAGCATGAGCGCCGACCTGGACGGGCGCGTCGTGCGGCTCGACGGACGCGCACGCTTGCGGATCGCGCCGCGACGCGCGAAATAGCCGGCATGCGTTTCACCGCTCCTCTCTTCGCCCTTGCCGTTGTCGCCGCCACCGGTGCGGCGGTCGCGCAGTCGCGCCACGATTCCTCCGCGCCGATCGACTTCGCCGCCGATCATATCGAGTTGCAGGACAAGGCCAACCGCGCGATCCTGTCCGGGAACGTCCGCATCACCCAGGCCGAAATGACGCTGAGCGCGGCGCGCGTGACGGTCGCCTATACCGGCAAGGTCTCCAACGGATCGCCCCAGGCATCGCGGATCGACGCGGCGGGCGGCGTCACCGTGACGCGCCCCGACCAGCGGGCGAGCGGGTCCTACGGGGTGTACGACGTCGGCCGCCGGACGGTCATCATGCTCGGCGGGGTCAGGCTCACCCAGGGCGCCAACACCGTCAACGGCAGCCGGCTGACGATCAACCTCGACACCGGCAAGGCGGTGATCGACGGCGGCGGCGCGATGTCGAACCCCGGCAACGGCGCGACCACGACCAGCGGCGGTCGCGTGACCGGCAGTTTCTCGGTGCCCAAGCGTAATTGAGTCCTTGGTTCAGCTGACGCTGAACGCACGGCGCCGGCCCGCTCCCCCATCCGGCCACCCAATCAGTTTATTCTATGGGCGGTCGGGTGGGAGAGCGGGCCGGTGCCGCCCACGTGCGAGAGCACGTCAAACAAAGCGCCCGCTTTTCTGCCGAATTCGTCGCGCAGGCGCTTCCAATTCGTGCGGGCTGTGGGCATGCCATGCACAAAGCTTGCCAATTGGATCGCCGATAACCATTCGGTAACCACAAGCAGGCACTGACGGAGCCGGTATGGATCAGACCACGACCCTGGATGAGATCGAGCCGATCGCCGAGCCCCCCAAGCTGGACGGGTTGTCGGTGGTGTCGATCGCCAAGTCCTACGACAAGCGTGTCGTGCTGAGCGACGTGTCGGTGTCGGTCGGCAAGGGCGAGGTGATCGGGCTGCTCGGCCCCAACGGCGCGGGCAAGACGACCTGTTTCTATTCGGTGATGGGGCTGGTCAGGCCCGATGCCGGCCGCATCATGCTCGACGGCGACGATATCACCGGGTTGCCGATGTACCGCCGCGCGATCCTGGGGCTGGGCTACCTGCCGCAGGAAACCTCGATCTTCCGGGGATTGAGCGTCGAAAAGAACATCCTCGCCGTGCTCGAACTCGCCGAGCCCGACAAGGCGGCGCGCACGCGGCGGCTCGACCAGCTGCTCGACGAATTCGGCCTGACCCGGCTGCGCGACGCGCCCGCCATGGCGCTGTCGGGCGGCGAGCGGCGGCGCGCCGAAATCGCCCGCGCGCTCGCGGCGAACCCGTCGATCATGCTGCTCGACGAGCCGTTCGCGGGGATCGATCCGCTGTCGATCAGCGACATTCGCGACCTGATCGTCCAGCTCAAGACGCGCGGGATCGGCGTGCTGATCACCGACCATAATGTGCGTGAAACGCTCGACATCGTCGATCGCGGCTACATCATCTATGACGGCCGCGTGCTGTTCGCCGGCACGCCGCAGGAGCTCGTCGCCGACGAGAATGTGCGGCGGCTGTATCTGGGCGAGAGCTTCACGCTGTGACGGCATGCGGGTGACCTTCGCCTTTTCCCCCTCTCCCCCTGGGAGAGGGGCAAGCCGCGCAGCGGCGCGGGGTGAGGGCAGGGTGCGACACACCAACGACCGGTCGCCCTCACCCTTCCGTCGCTTCGCTCCTCCCTCCCTCTCCCAATGGGAGAGGGAATCTTGAGCCTCGCCCCGCGCCTCGACCTTCGGCAATCGCAATCCCTGGTGATGACGCCGCAATTGCAGCAGGCGATCCGCCTGCTCGCGCTGTCGAACCTGGAGGTCGAGACCTTCATCGCCGAGGAGATCGAGCGCAATCCCTTGCTCGAAAGCGCCGCGTCCGACGATGACGGCCCGGTGGTCGAACGCGAGGCTCCGGTCGAGGCGGGCGACGAACCCGCCGGCGTCGATTCGCTGGTGCTGGGCGACAGCGGGGGCGAGGCCGCGCTCGACGTCGATTTCGCCACCGAAAGCTTCCACCACGATTCGCCCGCCGACCAGGCGGGGATGGACGGATCGCTGGGCATGACCGGCGGGTCGGGCGGGATGCCGGAGGACGGCCCTGATCTCGACGCCTTCGCCGACACGTCGCTCAGCCTCGCCGACCATCTGCTCCATCAGGCGGGCGAGGTGCTGGGCGGGCATGAACTGTTCGTCGCCCAGCACCTGATCGACCTGATCGACGAGGCCGGCTACCTCACCACCCCGCTGCTCGACATCGCCAATCGGCTCGGCGTGCCGCTGGTCGAGGTCGAGAATGTGCTGGGCGTCATCCAGACCTTCGATCCGACCGGGGTCGGCGCACGCGACCTCGCCGAATGCCTCGCGCTCCAGGCGAAGGAGGCCGACCGCTACGATCCCTGCATGGCGCGCCTGATCGACAATCTCGACCTCGTCGCGCGCGGCGACCTCGCACGGCTCCGGCGGATGTGCGAGGTCGATGACGAGGACCTCGCGGACATGATCCGCGAATTGCGCGACTATGATCCCAAGCCCGGCTGCAAGTTCGGCGGCGAGGCGATGCAGGCGGTCATCCCGGACCTGTTCGTCGCGCGGCGCAAGCAGGGCTGGGCGATCGAGATCAACGCCGCGACCCTGCCGCGCCTGCTGGTCAACCGCTCTTATTATGTCGAATTGTCGGCGGGCCCGCAGGACAAGGCGTCGAAGGCGTGGCTGTCGGACATGCTCGCCAGCGCCAACTGGCTGGTCAAGGCGCTCGACCAGCGCCAGCGCACGATCATCAAGGTCGCGAGCGAGATCGTGAAGCAGCAGGAGGCGTTCTTCCTGCACGGCGTCGCGCACCTGAAGCCGATGACGCTCAAACAGGTCGCCGACGCGATCGAGATGCACGAATCGACCGTCAGCCGGGTGACGTCGAACAAATATCTGAGCTGCGCACGCGGGTTGTTCGAACTCAAATATTTCTTCACCTCGGCGATCCAGTCGGCCGATGGCGGCGACGCGGTGTCGGCGGAAGCGGTCAAGTCCGCGATCCGCGCGCTGATCGCCGCCGAGGACCCCAAGGCGATCCTGTCCGACGACACCCTGGTCGACATGCTCAACGCCAAGGGCTTCGGCATCGCGCGGCGCACCGTCGCCAAATATCGCGAGGCGATGGGCATCGGCAGCTCGGTCCAGCGGCGGCGGCAGAAGGCGCTGGAGGGCGTGACTTGAGCCAGCCCGGCGCGGCGGCGCTCGCCCAGGCGGCGGCGGCGTTCGAGGCGAAGAATTTCCCGCTGGCCGAACGGCTGGTCCGCGAGCGGTTGCGGCAGGCGCCGGCCGACGCCGCCGCGCTTCGCCTGCTCGCGGCGATCGCGGCGGCGACCGGCCACGACGCGCCGGCCGAGCAACTCCTGCGCCAGGCGCTCGCGCACGCGCCCGGCTTCGTGCCCGCGCGGCAGGATCTGGCGCGATTGCTCTATCGGCTTCATCGCTACGCCGAGGCATTGCCCGAGTTCGACCGGCTGATCGCCGCCGACCCGACGCATCTCGGCGCGCGCAACCTCAAGGCGTCGATCCTCGATCGTACCGGCGAGCATGAGGCGGCGATCGCATTGTACCGCGAATTGCTGGCCGAAGACCCGGGCCGCGCGCGGGTGTGGATGACGCTCGGCCATGTCTTCAAGGCGCTCGGCCGGGCGGACGAGGCGGTCGACGCCTATCGCCGCAGCCTCGCGGCCGAGCCCGGCCTCGGCGAAAGCTGGTGGGGCCTCGCCAACCTCAAGAGCTTCCGCTTCGGCGCGGACGACCTGGCGGCGATCGCGGCGGCGCTGGCGGGCGCGGCGCTGTCCGCCGACGACCGCTGCCACCTCGGCTTCGCGCTCGGCAAGGCGCGGGAGGACATGGGGGACGATGCCGCGGCGTTCGCCGCTTATGCGGAGGCCAACCGTGCCCGCCGCGCGGCCGTGCCGCATGACGCGGCGATGTTGCCCGGCCTGATCGCGGGTTCGGCGGCGGCGTTCACTCCCGACCTGATCGCGCGCCACGCCGGGATGGGCGATCCCGCGCCCGATCCGATCTTCATCGTCGGCATGCCGCGATCGGGCTCGACCCTGATCGAGCAGATCCTCGCCAGCCATCCCATGATCGAAGGGACGATGGAGCTGCCCGACCTGCCCCGGCTGGCCGGCACGATCCGCGGGGCCGGCGGCGCGCTTTATCCCCAGGCGCTGGCGACCCTGAGCGGCGACGACCTGCGGGCGCTCGGTGCGCGTTACCTCGCCGACACGCGAATCCAGCGCAAGACCGGGCGACCGCGTTTCGTCGACAAGCTGCCCGCCAATTTCATGCTCATCGGCCTGATCCGGCTGGTCCTGCCTAACGCCCGGATCATCGATGTCCGCCGCCACCCGCTCGGCTGCGGCGTGTCGCTGTTCCGCCAGCATTTCGCGACCGGCCACGCCTTCGCCTACGACCTCGCCGAGATCGGGCGGCATTATGCCGATTATGGGCGGCTGATGGCGTTGTGGGACGATCGGTTTCCGGGCGCGGTGCACCGCCTGATCTATGAGGACCTTGTGGCGGACATGGCGGGCGAGGTCCACCGCCTGCTCGACCATCTCGGCCTGCCGTTCGATCCCGCCTGCCTGCGCTTCCACGAGACCGCGCGCGCGGTGCGCACGCCCAGCGCCGAACAGGTTCGCCGCCCGCTCAACGCCGACGGGCTGGACCAGTGGCGCCGCTATGCGCCATGGCTCGGCCCGCTCGAAGCGGCGCTGGGCGATACGCTCGAGCACTGGCGAGGGGAGGAACCTGCATGATCATCGTCACCGGCAGCGTCACGGCGAAGCCCGGCGGTTTCGAGGCGTTGTTCGAAGCGTGCCGCGCGCATGTCGCGCGCTCGCGGACCGAGGACGGCTGCATCAGCCACGCGGTGCGGATCGACGGCGAGGACCCGATGAAGCTCGTCTTCTTCGAGGAATGGCGCGACATGCCGGCGCTCCGGGCGCATTTCGCGACTCCCGGCATCCAGGAGCTGTTCGCGGCGTTCCGCGACCATGCCGGCGCGAGCGAGCAGATCACGACCTATGAAGCGGCCAAGCTGCCGCCGGTGGCCGGCTAGAGCCTGATCGCTCGGAATGGAGGCATGGCTCCCCGGCGGATTCCGATCCGGTCGCCGGGTTTCGCCATGCGTCCTATATGGATGGAATGCGCATGGGCTCCCACTTCTGTTCAGCCCCTCCCCTTCAGGGGAGGGGTTGGGGTGGGGGAGTGCCTCAAGCGACAGGCTCGGTGAGACGGCGCGTCCCCACCCCCAACCCCTCCCCTGAAGGGGAGGGGCTTTGAATTCACTTCCCCGACCCTTCACCGACTGGTTCGCGTCGCGCGGGTGGCGGCCGCGGCGGCATCAGGTGGAGATGCTCGACGCCGCACGCGCCGGGCATCACGCGCTGCTGGTCGCGACGACGGGGGCGGGGAAGACGCTCGCCGGGTTCCTGCCGACGCTGGCCGAGCTGATCGAGGCGCCCGCCGGCGGCCTGCACACGCTCTACGTCTCGCCGCTCAAGGCGCTGGCGGTCGACGTGCAGCGCAACCTGCTGGCCCCGATCGCGGAGATGGGGCTCGATATCCGGGTCGAGACGCGCACCGGCGATACGCCGAGCGATCGCAAGGCGCGGCAGCGGGTGAAGCCGCCCGACATCCTGCTGACCACCCCCGAATCGCTGTCGCTGCTGCTGAGCTATCCCGACAGCTTCACGATGTTCGCGGAGCTGCGCACCATCGTGATCGACGAGGTCCATGCCTTCGCCACCGGCAAGCGCGGCGACCTGTTGAGCCTGTGCATGGCGCGGCTGCAGCGGATCGCGCCCGCTTTGCGCCGCGTCGCGCTGTCGGCGACGGTCGCCGATCCCGACGGCTATCGCGCCTGGCTCGCGCCCGACGGCGATATCGATACGGTCGACCTGGTGCGCGGCGAGCCCGGCGCCGACCCAAACCTCGCGATCCTGTTGCCCCAGGGCCGCGTGCCATGGGCGGGGCATTCGGGGCGCTACGCCGCCGAGCAGGTGATGGCGGAGATCGAGACGCACCGCACCACGCTCGTCTTCTGCAACACGCGCAGCCTCGCCGAGCTGATCTTTCAGGATCTGTGGAAGGTCAACGCGATGTCGCTGCCGATCGGCGTGCATCACGGCAGCCTGGCGCGCGAGGCGCGGCGCAAGGTCGAACAGGCGATGGCCGATGGGCGGCTGCGCGCGCTGGTCGCGACCGCCAGCCTCGATTTGGGCGTCGATTGGGGCGATGTCGATTGCGTGATCCAGATGGGTGCGCCCAAGGGGTCGTCGCGGCTGCTCCAGCGCGTCGGGCGCGCCAACCACCGGCTCGACGAATCGTCGGAGGCGATCATCGTCCCCGGCAACCGCTTCGAATATCTGGAAGCGCGCGCGGCGATCGACGCGGTCGCGGCGGGGGCGCTTGATGAGGACGTGTTTCGGCCGGGCGCGCTCGACGTGCTCGCGCAGCACGTCATGGCCTGCGCCTGCGCGGCGCCGTTCGAGCAGGACGCCTTGCTCGACGAGATTCGCTCGGCATTGCCCTATTCTGCGCTGTCGGCGGCGATGTTCGACCGCGTGCTGGGGTTCATCCGCGACGGCGGCTATGCGCTCAAGGCCTATGACCGGTTCAAGCGGCTGACGCGGGAGGCGGACGGCGTGTGGCGCGTCAGCCATCCGAAGTTCGTGACCCAACACCGCCTCAACGCCGGGATCATCGTCGAGGCGACGATGCTCAACGTCCGGTTCAGGAACGGGCGGTCGCTGGGCAAGGTGGAAGAAGGGTTCGCGGCGACCCTGTCGAACGGCGACACCTTCTTCTTCGCCGGGATCAGTTGTGAGGTGATCCGCATCGACACCGAGGACCTGCTGGTGCGCGCGTCGACGCGCCCGGCGCGGATCCCGACCTATGGCGGCGCGCGGATGCCGATCTCGACCAACCTCGCCGACCGCGTGCGCGGTTTCCTGGCGCATCCCCAGGAGTGGGCGCGCTTCCCCGACGACGTGCGCGAATGGCTGGAGGTGCAATCGTACCGCTCGACCTTGCCCGATCCGGGCCAGTTGCTGGTCGAGACCTTCCCGCGCGAAGGGCGGAACTACATGGTCGCGTACAGCTTCGAAGGGTGGAACGCGCACCAGTCGCTCGGCATGCTGCTGACCCGGCGGATGGAGACGCAGGGGCTGCGCCCGCTCGGCTTCGTCGCGAGCGATTACGCCATCGCCACCTATTCGCTCGACCCGGTGACCGACCCCGCCGGCCTGTTCTCGCCCGACATCCTGGAGCACGAATTCGTCGACTGGGTGCAGCAGAGCCACCTGCTCAAGCGCGCGTTCCGCGAAGTCGCGGTGATCGGCGGGCTGGTCGAACGCCAGCATCCCGGCAAGCGCAAGACTGGCCGGCAAGTCACCTTCTCGACCGACCTGATCTACGACGTGCTGCAGAAATACGAGCCGACGCATTTGTTGTTGCAGGCGGCGTGGGCCGATGCGCGCGCCAGGATGACCGATGTCGGGCGGCTGGCGCACCTGCTCGACCGCGCCGCCGACATCATGGTGCATGTCGACCTCGACCGCGTGTCGCCGCTCGCCGTGCCCGTGCTGACGCTGATCGGGCGCGAGCGGGTCGCGACGGGGACGGCGGACGATGCCTTGCTGGTCGAGGCCGAGGCGCTGGCGCGGGAGGCGATGCGGCTGGATTGAGCGCCGTATTATCCGCTTGGATCACGGCCGGAACGGGCGTACAATAAGGTGCGATGCACAGGTGGGATTTCTGTGTAGCGGTCGCGGCAAGCGCAATGGCGATGCCGCTCCTCGCTTGGGGCGGTCAACCGCAAAAGGATGCCGGCTTGCCTGCGGGCACGGTCCAGCCCGCGCCGGCGCCCGTCGAAACGCTGGGCTTCCGCGAAACGACCAGCCGGATGACGGTGCCGGTCCAGGTCGACGGCAAGGGCCCCTACGCCTTCATCGTCGATACCGGCGCCGAACGCTCGGTCATGTCGAAGGAACTCGCCGATACCCTCGGGCTCGACGCGGGTCAGCGGGCGCGCCTGGTCGATTTCGCCGGGGCGGGCATGGTCGACACCGTCAAGGTGCCGTCGTTGTCGGCCGGATCGTTGCGCACGACCCGGTTGGAGGCCCCTTCGCTCGCCGAGGCCAATCTCGGCGCGTCGGGCATGCTGGGGATCGACGCGTTGCAGGGCCACCGCGTGGTGATCGATTTCGATCGCCAACGCATGACGCTGACGACGTCCAGGAAGCGTGTCTGGGACGATGTCGTGGTGGGCGCGGAAGCGCGACTGGGCCAGCTCATCGTTACCAAGGCGTCGTTCGAAGGTCATCCGATCTCGGTCATCATCGATACCGGCACATGGATCAGCGTCGGCAATTCGGCGATGCGCGCGCTGGCCAAGCGGGCGCCGCGCATGATCGGTCCGATCAACGTCCAGTCGGTGACCGGCCGGTCGTTCAACACCGATTTCGTGACAGTGAACCACATCCGTATCGGTGATATCCGGTTCGACAATTTTGCGTTGTCGTTCGCCGACGTCCCGCCGTTCGAGCGGTTCGGGCTGCGCGACCAGCCTGCGCTGATCCTCGGCATGAGCTCGCTCAAGATGTTTCGCCGGGTCGAGATCGATTTCGTCAATCGCGAGATCGGATTCATGTTGCCAAGGCCGCCGATCAGTTTCAGCACTGCCTGCCGTTCGTTCGCAAATTGCCAGAGCTACCGGTGAAACGCGCGTTTGCCGCGTTCCTGATCGCCGCCGCTGCGGCGCCGTTGTTCGCGCAGAATTCCAAGCTGCCTCAACCGCCGCCGGCCGATCCCGCTTTGGCGACGCCTGAGATGATGGGGTTCAACTTCAACGACAACCGCATGACGGTCCCCGTCTCGATCGGCGCCAGCGGACCGTATCGCTTCATCATCGACACCGGCGCGGAGCGATCGATGGTGTCGAACGAACTCGCCGGGACCCTCAATCTCGCCGCCGGCCGCCGCGTCCGCGTGACGACGATGGCAGGCCAGGGCATCCTCAATACCTATCTGCTTCCCGCGCTTCAGGTCAGCCTGGTCCGGCCCGGGACGCTGGAAGCGCCCGCGGTGGAGGCGCGCAATCTCGGTGCGCCGGGGATGCTGGGGATCGACGCGCTCAGGGACCACGCCGTGTCGATCGATTTCGATCGCAACGTGATGGAAGTGCGCCCGGCGAGGAAGAAGCGTTCGCCCGCCGGCCCCGACGACATCGTGATCCGCGCGAAGAACCTTTACGGCCAGTTGATCGTCACCGACGCGACGTACAAGGGGCGCCGCATTTCGGTGGTGATCGACACCGGATCGCCGATCACGATCGGCAATCTCGCGATGCTGAAACGCGTCCGTACCGAAAAGTTGCTGGGAAAGGTCGGGCTGTTGGCGGTCACCGGCCAGTGGCTCCAGGCCGATTATCGCGTGATCGATTCGCTGGAGATCGCGAAGGTCGGGTTCCACAGCATCCCCATCGCGTTTGCCGACGCATTGCCGTTCAAGCGCTTCGGATTGAGCGACACGCCCGCGCTGATGCTGGGCATGGATGCGCTCAAGCTGTTCCGCCGCGTCCAGATCGATTTCGCCAATCGCGAGATACGGCTGACGTTGCCTCGAGGCGTGAGCATCGACCCGTTTCAGTTCCGCTAGCGTACGATCCGTGCGCGGTTGCCAGCCCGGCGATTTGCCGCTCTATTCCGAAACAAGACGGCATCGGCAGAGGGGAACGGATATGCGCGCATTGGGGTGGATCGTCGCGGCGGCGTTGGTCGGACAATCGGCGGCCAGCGTATCGGCGCAGACGCGGCCCGATCAGCAGGCATTCTTCTCGCTGTACAAGGAACTGGTCGAGACCAACACGGTGGTCGATATCGGCGACTGCACCCAGGCTGCGGCGCAGATCGCGGCGCGGATGAAGGCGGCGGGCTATGCCGACCAGGACATCGTCCAGTTCTCCACCCCCGAACACCCCAAGGACGGCGGCATCGTCGCGGTCCTGAAAGGCCGCGACGCCAGGGCAAAGCCGATGCTGCTGCTCGGCCATATCGACGTCGTCGCCGCGAACCGCGCGGACTGGGTGCGCGACCCGTTCAAGCTGATCGAGGAGGACGGCTATTATTACGGCCGCGGCACCGTCGACGACAAGGCGATGGCGGCGATCTGGGCCGATGCCATGATCCGCTTCAAGCAATCGGGCTACAAGCCGAAACGCACGATCAAGATGGCGCTGACCTGTGGCGAGGAGACGACCTACGCGTTCAACGGCGCCGAATGGCTGGCCAAGAACAAGCCCGACCTGATTTCCGCCGAGTTTGCGCTGAACGAAGGCGGTGGCGGGCGCTACAATGCCAAGGGCGAGCGCGAGCTGCTGGCGATCCAGGTCGGCGAGAAGGCGGCGCAGAACTTCACCTTCACCACCACCAACCCCGGCGGGCACAGTTCGCAGCCGACCCCCGACAATGCGATCTACGAGCTCGCCGACGCGATCAAGCGCGTCCAGGGCTATGAGTTCCCGGTCAAGTTCACCGACACGACGCGCGCCTTTTTCGGCATGGTGGCGAAGGCGCCGACCACGCCCAGGCCGATGGCCGACGCGATCACGACCCTGCTCGCCAACCCCGACGACGCGGCGGCGGACAAGATCGTCAGCATGGACAAGGCGATGCATTCGACGCTGCGCACGACCTGCGTCGCGACTCTGGTGAAGGCCGGCCATGCCGAAAACGCGCTGCCGCAGAACGCGACGGCGAACATCAATTGCCGCATCTTTCCGGGCGAGAGCGTCGAAGGGACGCTGGCCAAATTGAAGGAACTGGCCGGGCCGAAGGTTACCGTCACCGCCAACACGCCGATCCGCCCGATCGGCATCCCGCCCAGGCTCGATCCGAAGATCACCGGCCCGATGACGACGATCGCGGCGAAATATTTCCCGGGCGTGCCGATGTTGCCGACGATGTCGACCGGCGCGACCGACGGCATCTTCCTGGAGGCGATCGGCATCCCGGTCTATGGCGCGCCCGGCGTGTTCGTCGACAGCGATTTCAGCGGCATCCATGGCCTCAACGAGCGGATTCGGGTGGAGTCGCTCTATGCGGGCCGCGACTATCTGTACGATCTGGTGAAAGCCTACGCTGGGTAAATCCCCTCTCCCGTCGGGAGAGGGACAAGCTCGCGCAGCGAGCGCGGGGTGGGGGTGGGGCGCCAGCCGCTATCGACCCTCATCCTTCCGCCGCTACGCGGCTCCCTTCCTCTCCCAATGGGAGAGGGACTTACACCGTTACTTGCTCCCCAAGCTCCAGCACCTTGCCCGGCGGGATGCGCAGGAAGTCGGTGGGGTCGCTGGCGTTGCGCTGCAGGAACATGAAGATGCGGTCCTGCCATAGCGGCATGCCGACCTCCGCGTCCGCCTTCAGCGTGTTGCGGCCGATGAAATAGCTCGCCTTCATCGGATCGAGTTCGAGCAGCCCGGCCTTCGCCGCGATGGCCAGGTCGCGGGGCACGTCGGGACTTTCCATGAAGCCATAGCGCAGCACGACGACGCTGAAATTGTCGTCGAGCCGCTTGACGTCGCAGCGCTCGGCAGGGTCGACATAGGGCATGTCGCTGGTCTTGACCGAGGCGATGAAATTGGCCGCGTGCAGCACCTTGTTGTGCTTGAGGTTGTGGAGCAGCGCGCCGGGCGCGGCGGTCGGCGTGCCGGTCAGGAAGATCGCGGTGCCCTCGACTCGTTCGGGCGGGCGGCGCGTCAAGGCGGCGGCGAGGTCGGCGAGCGGCACGCTCTGGCGCTGTTCGAAGGTGCGCACGATCGACTTGCCGCGCACCCAGGTGAAGATCGTGAAGCCGATCGCGGCGGCGATCGCCAGCGGCACCCAGCCGCCTTCGACCACGCGCAGGATATTGGCGCCGAAGAAGATCAGGTCGAGCGTCAGGAACGGCACGATCAGCACGGCCGCCCAGGGCCGCGACCAGCGCCAGCGATGCCGCACGACGATATAGGCGAGGCAGGTGGTCACCACCATCGTCCCCGTCACCGCGATGCCATAGGCCGCCGCCATCGCCGACGAGGTGCGGAACTGCACGACCAGCACCAGCACACCGATCAATAGCAGCCAGTTGATCGACGGCAGGTAGATCTGCCCGGCATAATCGGCCGAGGTGTTGCGGACGCGCAAGCGCGGCAGCAGCCCGAGCTGGACCGCCTGCTGGGTCAGCGAATAGGCGCCGGTGATGACCGCCTGGCTGGCGATGATCGACGCCAGCGTCGCCAGCACGACCAGCCACGGCCGCGCCGCATCGGGCGCCAGCAGGAAGAACCAGTCGGCATTGGCGAACGGTTGCCCGGCCGCGGTGACCGCCTCCAGCTTGTTGAGCGTATAGGCGCCCTGGCCGAGATAATTGAGGATCAGCGCCGGCCAGACCAGCCCGAACCAGCCCAGGCGGATCGGCGTCGGCCCGAAATGCCCCATATCGGCGGTCAGCGCCTCGACCCCGGTGACGGTCAGGAACACCGCGCCGAGCACGAACAGGCCGAGCACGCCGTGGCTGAGCAGGAATTCGATCGCGTAATACGGGTTGATCGCCCACAGGATGCCAGGCTCGTCGGCGATATGCCACAGGCCGAGCCCGCCGATCACGACGAACCACAGGATGCAGACCGGCCCGAACAGCACCGATACCCGCGCCGTCCCGCGCGCCTGGATCGCGAACAGGCCGATCATCAGGACGACCGTGATCATCATGATCTGCGTCTCGTTGAAGGCGTTCGCTTCGCCGGGCAGCGTGCGCAACCCTTCGACCGCGCCCAGCGTCGTCAGCGCCGGGGTGATCATCGCGTCGCCGTAGAACAACGCCGCGCCCGCCGCGCCGAGCACCAAAGCGGTGCGCGAGCGCCAGCCGAGCGCGCGCCGCGCCAGCGCCGCCAGCGCGAGTACGCCGCCCTCGCCGCGATTGTTCGCGCGCATCAGGAAAATGACGTATTTGACCGTGACGACCAGGAACAGGGTCCATAGCGCGAGGCTCAGCACGCCCAGGATCTCGTCCGCGTACAGGCCGTCGGCGGCGGCCTGGGCCAGCGCCTCGCGAAACGCGTAGAGCGGGCTGGTGCCGATATCGCCGAACACGACGCCGATCGCGCCGATCGTCAGGCCCAGCAATATTTTTGGGGGCATCGCGCCGTTGGCCGCTTTGGCACCGAATGACATGGACTCGCTGGCCTGCCGGGAAGGACGGGGCGCTTTACGCCTGTTGGCATGGCGATCAAGCGGAATTTGCCGCAGCGCCCAAGCGCCGCAATAGCGCCGCAAACCGTTGATCGTCCCCCGATAATACGGCATTGGCGGCAAATGGTTCCCTTTTCGTTCGCCGGCCATTCATTCGCCGCCTTGCCTGAGGGCGCGCTGCACTGGCCGGCGCGGCGCGCGTTGATCGTCGCCGACCTGCATTTCGAGAAGGCGAGCTGGTTCGCGAGCGTCGGCCAGATGCTGCCGCCCTATGATAGCGCGGCGACGCTGGTGGCGGTCGAGGCGGTGGTCGCGGCGACCGACCCGGTCGAAATCTGGTGTCTCGGCGACAGTTTCCACGACTCGCACGGCTGCGACCGGCTGCCCGCGGCGGAGCAGGCGCGGTTGCGCGCGCTGACGGCGGCGCATCGCTGGACGTGGATCGTCGGCAACCACGACGCCGCGATCGGCAATCCGTGCGGCGGCGCGGTGACGGATCAAGCGGTGATCGACGGGCTGGTGCTGCGCCATGAGGCCGACCGCCGCGACTTGCGTCCCGAATTGTCGGGGCATTTCCATCCCAAGCTGCGCGTGCGGGTGCGCGGCCGGCTGGTGTCGCGGCGCTGCTTCGTCGCGACCGACCGCAAGCTGATCCTGCCGGCGTTCGGCGCGCTGACCGGCGGGCTCGACATCGATCATCCGGAGATCGTCCGGGCGGTGGGGCGTAGCGGCGAGGCGCTGGTGCCGCTCGCCGACCGGTTATTGCGCTTTCCGCTGGCGGCTTAGCTAAGCCCCTCCCCTTCAGGGGAGGGGCTAAAAGGCTACTTCGCCAGTTGCGGAAACGCCGCGCGGAACGCCGCGACCTTGGGCTTGTCCCAATGGACGATGTACGGATGGTTCGGGTTCCTGTCGTAGAACCGCTGGTGATACGCCTCGGCCGGGAAGAAGCGGCCGGTTTCCAGCCGGGTCACGATCGGGCGCGGGAACGCCTTGGCCTGGGTCAGTTGCGCGATATAGGCCGTCGCGACGCCGCGCTGCGCGTCGTTCTGCGGGAAGATCGCCGAGCGGTAGCTGGGGCCGGCATCAGGGCCCTGGCGGTTGAGCGAGGTCGGGTCGGTCGCGATCGAGAAATAGACGCGGAGCAACGTGCCATAGCTGACCATGCGCGGGTCATAGGTGATCCGCACCGCCTCGGCATGGCCGGTGCTCTCGGTCGAGACCTGGTCATAAGTCGCGGTCGCCGCGCTGCCGCCGGCATAGCCCGCGGTCACATTGGTCACGCCCTTCACGCGCTCGAACACCGCCTGCATTCCCCAGAAGCAGCCGCCGGCGAACACCGCGACACGCGGCGCGGCAGCCGGCACCACGTCTCGCGCGGGCGCGGGAATGGCGACGGCGCGCTCGGGGGCGCTGGTGGCGTGCGTGGCGGCGAAGGCGGCGGCACCGGCCAGCGCGATGGCGATGATTGGCTTGATCATGGGCGTCGCCTCCGTGTTCCCGCCCAATATAGGAACAGCCGCGTGGTGACCAAGAGCGCGTTCACCACATGTCCACCGTCCCGTTCGCCCTGAGCTTGTCGAAGGGCGCCGTGCAACCGGGGTATTGCTTGCGGATAGCGCCCTTCGACAGGCTCAGGGCGAACGGGCGCTGGAGATATCGCCAGGTTTTAGCGGCTGGCTTCGATCGTCGTCGGCGCGGCCGGCGCGGTTTCGGCGGTCGCCGGATGCAGCGTCAGCACGCCGATCCCGCCGAGCGCGAACCCGCCGAGGAAACGCCACAGCATCGCGGATTTCAGGATGGCTTTCATGTCTCTTGTCCCTTCACGCGGCCCAAATCGGCGCACCCCCGCGCCGTTTCAACCATCAAGGCGTGAACATTACGTTTCCGCGACTGAACCGATCGTTGCGCGGCTGTTCATGTTGGGTTTCGGGAATAACCCCATCATAATCCTCCCCCGCCAGGGGGAGGTGGCGCGCAGCGCCGGAGGGGGCGGAAGCACGACGGAGAGTTGGACGCCGCCCTCCCCCTCCGTCAGCTACGCTGACACCTCCCCCTGGCGGGGCATTGTTAACTTGATATTGTGTTCTATATTGCCCTCGGTTTTATCGATCTGAGGGGGATGTGAGGTGCATTGTCATCATTGCGGAAGCGAGAGTTACCGTAAGAACGGGAGCTTTGAGG
>Ga0153956_1000597_pt1 | contig 38937 bp, 33 predicted proteins | sample TSFL040MetaG_FD_104704 | JGI IMG/M metagenome (GOLD analysis project Ga0153956, IMG submission 104704) | Attine ant fungus gardens microbial communities from Florida, USA - TSFL040 MetaG | ecosystem: Host-associated > Fungi > Mycelium > Unclassified | place: USA: Florida, Wekiwa Springs... | reverse complement strand
TTGGCCGCAGGCTCAAAACCCTCAACGGCCTCACGCCCTACGAGTTCATTTGCAAAACCTGGGCTGCCAGCCCTCAACGCTTCTCTGTCAATCCGCTCCAGCAAATGCCGGGACTAAACATCTAGCACGGATTGCTTCGGGGCTTGGCTTGCTGGCGCCAAACTTGCTACCCTTGATACGAAGAACCGAAGCGGCGTGCGTTCTGCATGCCGCCGCTAATGGATCAGAATGAAAAGTCTCGTCATCGGCGCCACCGGCATTGTTGGCAGCTATATTGTTCAGCATCTCCTCGCAGCTGGTGAACGGCCAAGTGCGATGTCACGCAGCGTCCATCGCGACGAAGCGATCGACTGGGTCCAAGGTGACCTCAGCACGCCTGCCGCCATGGACATTGCAGCCTTTGAGATCTTGTACTGCACCGCGGATGTCGGGCTGCTGGCGGATGCGCTGCCGCATCTTGACCTTTCCACGCTAAAGCGCGTCGTAGCCTTCACCTCTACCAGCATCGTCACCAAAATGGATTCGGAAATTGCTTCGGAGCGGGAACACCTACGGCGGCTCGCCGATGGGGAACAGCGCCTGATCGCGGCCTGCGAAAACTATGGCGTCGGCTGGACCATTCTGCGGCCCACCATCATCTATGCCGAGGGCCGCGACGGTAACGTGTCGCGATTGGCGCGGCTGATCCGCAAATTCGGATTCCTGCCGCTGATGGGCAGCGGCGCCGGTCTGCGTCAGCCGGTACATGCCGAGGATCTCGCCATCGGCGCCATCCAGGCCGCCGCCAGCGCCAACGCCATCAACAAGACCTATGCGCTGCCGGGCGGCGAGGTCGTCAGCTATCGCGAGATGGTTGGCCGGATCTTCGATGCGCTCGGCAGGCCGCGCCGCATCGTCTCGGCGCCGCCGATCATGTGGCGTATGGCCTTCATGCTGGCAAAGCCGTTTTTCCCCGGTGCCAATGCCGCGATGGGTAACCGGATGGCCCAGGACATGGTGTTTGATGGCGCGCCGGCGACCGCCGATTTCGGCTGGAGCCCGCGACCGTTCCGGCCAGTATTCGCCGCGCTGTAACTAGGGCTTCTGCCGCCACTCATTGAGGACCGCTTCTAGCGTCGCTTCCCAGCGGTACTTCGGCGACCAGCCAAGCCAAGCTTGAGCGCGGGACGCGTTGCCGAGCACCAATGGCGTATCGTTAGGGCGCAGTAACGTCGGGTCGATGGCGACCTCGATCTTCACCCGCGACAGCGACACCAGGATGTCGAGCGCCTCCTGGATCGCGCGGGCCTTGCCGGAGGCGATGTTGATCGCGGCGCCGTTCGGCAGATCGTCGAAGCGCAGCAGCGTCTCGGCATAGGCCGCGACCACGTCCCGCACGTCGAGAAAGTCGCGGCGGCTGCGCAGGTCGCCGACGCGGATCACCGGCTCTTGTTCGCCGCGTTCGATGCGGGCGATCTGCGCGGCGAAAGCAGGAATCACGAACTGGGTGTTCTGGCCGGGGCCGGTGTGGTTGAACGGGCGTAGCCGCAGCACGCGCAAGCCGCCGAGCGCCATCTGCGCCAGCATGATGTCGGCAGCGGCCTTTGCCGCGCCGTAGGGATTGACCGGCTGAAGCAGGGCAGTCTCGTCAAGCGCCGCGTTGCTCTTGAAGCTTGCTCCGTAGACTTCCGCGCTGCTGCAATACAGCAGCCGGCATTCCGGCAGCGCTTCGGTGATCGCCAGCGCGATGTTCTGGGTGCCGGCAAAATTCACGTTCCACGCCAGCCGGACATCTCGGTTCGCCGCAGTGACCGCCGCGATAGCGGCGAGATGCACGATGTGGGTCGGCCGCTCGTCCTGCAGGACGCGCGTGACCGCCGCGGCATCGGTAATGTCTAGGTGGATGCTGCGGCAGCTCGGCCGGTCGGCATTGCTGCCGGCGCTACGATCGGCTTGTATAATATGGGTATCGGCCGGCAGCGTGTCGGTCAGCTTGCGCACCAGGTGTTGGCCAACGAATCCACTGGCGCCGGTGATCAGGACGCGCATCGGCCCGTTCCCGCTCATGGTACTAACCGATCTGCTGCCGGACTCGCCTAAGATCGGCTTCCACCATCTCGCGGATCATGTCCTCCAGCGAAATCTCCGCCTTCCAGCCGAACTTGGCCTGCGCCTTGGCGGGGTTGCCGAGCAGCAGATCGACTTCCGCCGGGCGGAACAGCACGGGATCGATCACCAGATGGTCGTCGATGTTGAGGCCGACATGCTCGAAGGCGATGCGGCACATGTCGCGCACGGTTGTGGTGCGACCCGTGGCGATCACGTAGTCGTCGGCGACGTCCTGCTGCAGCATCATCCACATGGCGCGCACGAAGTCCTTGGAGTGGCCCCAGTCGCGCTTGGCGTCGATATTGCCGAGCCGCAATTCCTTTTGCTGGCCGAGCTTGATGCGCGCAACGCCGTCGGTGACCTTGCGAGTAACAAACTCGATGCCGCGCACGGGGGATTCGTGATTGAACAGAATGCCGTTGCTGGCATGAAGGCCGAAGCTTTCACGATAATTCACGGTCATGCCATGCGCGAACACTTTGGCCACGGCGTAAGGCGAGCGCGGATAGAATGGCGTAGTCTCGCTCTGCACCGGCTCCTGGATCAGGCCGTACATCTCCGACGACGACGCCTGATAAAACCGCGCCTGCGGCGCATCGAGCCGCACGGCTTCCAGCACGTTGGCTGCGCCGAGGCCGGTGACCTGTCCGGTCAGGAGCGGCTGGCTCCACGACGACTTCACGAAGGACTGTGCGCCAAGATTGTAGACCTCGTCGGGCTTGACGTCGCGCATCGCGCGGATCAACGACGACAGATCAAGCAGATTGCCGTCGATGAATTTCACATCGTTCTGAATCTTGAGCCAGCGCAACTTGGCGTCGATCACGTCCGCGGAACTCGAACGTCTGACCAGGCCGTGGACCTCGTAGCCTTTTTCGAGCAGCAGGGCCGCCAGATAGGCGCCGTCTTGCCCTGTTACGCCGGTGATCAAAGCTCGCTTCATGATTTAACTTTCAAAGACGTGATGTCTGAAGGAAACCAACATCATTCGGTTAGGATGACAGATGCGTTTACTCTCAAAAATCAATAGCGGCAGAAAACTGGAAGGCAGTCTGCATGTCATTCAGAAACGGCAGCTTGGTATCCTTGACTGAGAGATGCGGAGCGCCGGGGGGCAAGGACCACGGAAAGGCGATCGTGGGATCGTCCCAGCGGATTCCGCCGTCGCATTCAGGCGCATAAAAATCAGTCACTTTGTAGATCACTTCGGTATCGGGTTCGAGCGTGACGAAGGCATGCGCGAAACCGACTGGGATGAACAATTGATCACCGTTGTTGGCCGACAATTCTGCCGCGACCCATTTTGCAAATGTAGGCGAACCGGCGCGGACATCGACCGCGATGTCGAGAATGCTGCCGCGGACGCAGCGCACCAGCTTCTCCTGGGCGTGGGGAGGGGTCTGGAAGTGGAAGCCTCGGATCGTCCCGGCGTACTTCGAATAGGAGTGGTTGTCCTGCACGAATCTCCAGTCGATCTGAGCATTCGCTAAAGTGCGCTGGTTATAGCTCTCGGTAAACCAGCCGCGATCATCGGAGAACCGCTTCGGCGTCAGCAGATAGACGCCGGCAATCTCTAGTTCGCGCATCTGCATGCTGGAAACCCTGAACTCTTTGCGCGCTCGTCGGCGCCGTACAAAACAGGAACTGCATGCTCCCGGAATAGGGTCTCTTATGCAAAATTCCTCGTGCAGACAAGTCAATCTGTCCCAAAGCCCTGGCAATTGCGGTAGCCAGCGGGAAGCCAAGATGCTACGCGGCCTGACGAAATCAGGTTTTGTTTCAATACGCCGGGAGTTCGATCGATGGATAACTTTGGCAAACTTGCCGGTGTCGACATTCTCGTCACAGGCCATACCGGTTTCACCGGTAGCTGGGCCTGCCACTGGCTGCACAGGCTCGGCGCGCGGGTGCATGGATTGGCACTGGAACCGAAGACCCAGCCGAACATTTTCGATGCCACCGGCGCCATTGATGTTCTGGTCAGCCACACTATCGGCAATATCAACGATTTTGCCACAGTGCAGACCTGCGTAAAGAAGCACAAGCCAAAGCTGATCCTGCATCTAGCGGCGCAGCCGCTGGTGCTGGAATCGTATGCTGATCCTGTAGGCACTTACATGACCAATGTGCAGGGTACAGTGCACCTGCTCGAAGCAGCGCGGCTGAGCGAGCATGTTAGTGGCATCCTCTGCATTACCACCGACAAGGTTTACGAGAACCGCAATTGGATCCACCCCTATCGGGAGCCTGACCGGCTCGGTGGTGCTGATCCCTACAGCGCGTCGAAGGCGGCCGCGGAACTGGTAATTGCGAGCTACCGTGCCTCGCTGCCGTCCTGGGGGCGGCAGATGACCATCGATTGCGCCCGTGGTGGCAATATTATCGGCGGTGGCGACTGGTCCGACAACCGGCTTATTCCGGACTTTGTCCGCGCCACCGTGAACGATACAGCGTTGGAAATTCGCAATCCATCGGCCACGCGGCCCTGGCAGCACGTGCTGTGCCTGATCCACGGCTACCTAACCTTGCTGGAGCGGATGCTCGTCGCCGAAGATGGTACAGGACAAGCGTGGAATTTCGGACCCGACATCGACGACTGCGTCCCGGTCAAGTCCGTGCTCGATCATCTGGCCGCCGCGTGGAAGCCGGCGCAGATCGTTTATGGGAAAGCAATTCAACATGAGGCGCAGCTCTTGGTATTGGACAGCACTAAGGCGCGGCAGACGCTGGGCTGGCGGCCACGCTGGGGGTTGGAGCAGACGCTGCAGGCTACCGCGGAATGGTACCGGACCTTCTACCATGACCGCTCCGCGGCGGTTCAAATCACTCTGGATCAGATTGATCGCTATCGCGGCGCCTAAAGCGCCGGTTGAGGCATTTTTCGCCATGAAATCCGGCGGTTGAAGTCTGCGCGGCCGATTGACTCCGCCGTTTTGGTACGGCAAAGCCTGAGAATTGCAGCACGGGATCGGAAAACGATGAGTTCAGTCAAAACGGCGGTGATTCTGGCCGGCGGCATGGGAACGCGGATCGCCGAGGAAACCTCGGTGCGACCGAAGCCCCTGATCGAGATCGGGGGCCTGCCGATCCTCTGGCACATCATGAAGATCTTCCACACCCATGGGATCAAGGATTTTGTGGTGTGCCTTGGTTACAAGGGCTACCTGATCAAGGAATACTTCTCGAACTACTTCCTGCACCAATCCGACGTGACCTTCAATTTCGCCGACAATTCCATCGTCTACCAGAAGAAGCGCGCCGAAGACTGGACCATCACGCTGGTCGACACCGGCCCCGAAACCATGACCGGCGGCCGCATCAAGCGGGTCCGCGATTACATCGGCGATGCGCCGTTCTGCATGACCTACGGCGACGGCGTTGCCGACATCGACATCGGCGCGCTGCTCAAGTTCCACGAGTCGCATGGCAAGCTCGCCACCGTCAGCGCGGTCAGTCCGCCCGGCCGCTTCGGCGCGTTGCATATGGGGGAGGGCGAAGGCGTGCTCAGCTTCCAGGAAAAGCCAGATGGCGAAGTGGGCTGGATCAATGGTGGCTTCTTCGTACTGTCGCCCAAGGTACTGCCCTATATCGACGGCGACGCTACAACCTGGGAGCGCGAGCCGATCGAAGGTCTGGCCCGCGACGGCGAGTTGATCGCCTACAAGCACCACGGTTTTTGGCATCCGATGGATACGCTGCGCGACAAGCAGCATCTCGAACAGCTGTGGACCTCGTCCAAGGCGCCCTGGAAGATCTGGTAACACCGGACGTTCTTGCTTGGCTGAACCATTCTGGAAAAAATTATGACGATTGCGGCAAACCAGCTTTGCAGACATTGCGCGACCCGGCTGAAAATCAGCGTCGCCGACCTCGGCTGCACGCCGATCTCCAACGATTATCTCAGCGCTGCACATGTCGACGGGCCGGAGCCGTTCTATCCACTGCGCACGTTCGTGTGCGGCAATTGCCGGCTGGTGCAGTTGCAGAACTTCTTTCGCTCTGACGACCTGTTCCGCGAGGACTACGCCTACTTCTCGTCCTATTCGACGTCGTGGCTGGCTCATGCCGAGAACTACACCGCGGCGATGACCAAGCGCTTTGCGATCGGCAAGTCGCATCTGGTGGTCGAGATTGCCAGCAACGACGGCTACCTGCTGCAGTACTTCCACAAGGCCGGCATTCCCGTGCTCGGCATCGAGCCCAGCGCTTCCGTCGCCAAGGTGGCGGTGGCCGAGCGCAACATCCCGACCATCGTGAAATTCTTCGGCGCCGAGACTGCCAACGAGCTGGTCGCTGAAGGCAAGCGCGCACAGTTGATGGCCGCGAACAACGTGCTCGCCCATGTGCCCGATATCAACGATTTCGTCCGGGGCTTCACCATCCTGCTCGCCGACGACGGCGTCGCCACCTTCGAATTCCCGCATGTTGCCAACATGCTGCAGAAGAACCAATTCGACACCATCTATCATGAGCACTTCTCCTACCTGTCGCTGCTGGCCTGCGAGCGCATCTTCGACAGCCAGGGCCTGCGCGTGTTCGACGTCGAGCAGCTCACCACTCATGGCGGATCGCTGCGACTGTTTGCCTGCCGCAAGGAAACCACGCGGGAGGAGGGGCCCGGCCTTGCCCAGATCCGCAAGCTGGAAGCGGACCTCGGCCTTGATACCGACGCGCCTTATCAGGCGTTTGCCGAGAAGGTTCGTGAAACCAAGCGTGCGCTGTTGTCGCTGTTGATCGACCTGAAGCGTCAGGGCAAGACTATCGCTGCCTATGGCGCACCGGCCAAGGGCAACACCCTGCTGAACTATTGCGGCGTGGGTGCCGACATGATCGACTTCACCGTCGACATGTCGCCACACAAGCAGGGGATGTTCCTCCCCGGCACGCGGTTGCCGATCCTGGCACCGAAGGCCATCGAGGATGCCAAGCCTGATTACCTGCTGATCCTGCCGTGGAATCTCGAACACGAGATCGTGACGCAGATGGCGGTGATCCGCGAGTGGGGCGGTAAGTTCATCGTCCCGATCCCCGTGCCGCGGATCGTGTAAGCGGAGCAGCCATGAAGATCATCGCAACGCCGCTGGAAGGATGCTTTGTGATCGAGCCCGCCGCTATGCGGGACGAGCGCGGCTTCTTCATGCGCACCTTCTGCGCGACGACATTTCGTGCCCACGGCCTAAGCCCGGCCATCGACCAGACCAGCTTCTCCTTTAACCACAAGCGCCACACCTTGCGCGGCATGCATTTCCAGGCGCAGCCGCTGATGGAAGACAAGCTGGTGCGGGTGGTGAATGGCGCGATCTTCGACGTCGCCGTTGATATCCGACCGACGTCGAAGACTTTTGGTCAGTGGTTCGGCCAGGAACTGACCGAAGATAATTTTCTCGCGTTGTACATTCCGCAGGGATTTGCCCATGGTTTCCTGACGCTCACCGACGATGCCATGGTGGCCTACCAGATCGCGCAGTCCTATCAGGCCGATCTCGCCGGTGGGTTGAACTGGAGCGATCCGCAGGTTGGCATTCGCTGGCCTCACCAGCCCGACGTCATCAGCCAGCGCGACCGCGATCTGCCGGCGCTGAAGGACCTGGCGCTGTCGCCGGCCAACGTGTGAGGGAGCCTGCGATGCGGGTGCTGCTGACCGGAGCGCGCGGGTTCATCGGTCGCCACGTGCTGGCGCTGCTGCAAAGCGATCCGCGCGTCAGGGAAATTCACGCCGTGCGTTCACCCGCAGGCGACAGCGCGCCGGGCGCCCGTACCACTTGGCATGCGGTCGACCTGACCGCTGACGGCGCGGCGCGCGCGCTGATCGAAGCCGCCCGGCCCACTCATGTGGTCCACACGGCCTGGGTGACCGCACACAACGACTACTGGGAAAGCGCCGATAATCTGCGCTGGCTCGCGGCCAGCTGCGATCTGGTGCAGGCCTTTCAGACGGCGGGCGGTGAGCGTTTCGTGCAGATCGGCACCGCCGCCGAATATGACTGGTCATGCGGCTACATGGTTGAGGGTGTGACGCCGGAGAAGCCGTCGACGCTGTACGGCGTGACCAAGAAGTCATTTCACGACACGCTGCAGACGGCCGCCGCTAAATTCGGTTTCTCGGCGGCGACGGGGCGGGTGTTCTTCGGCTACGGGCCTTATGAAAACCAGGCACGGATCATCCCGTATGCCTGCCGTCAGATCGCGCTTGGCAAGCCGGCGGATTTCTCCAGCGGGAAGGCCTGGCGCGATTTTCTCTACATCGAAGATCTGGCAGCGGCGGCGATTGCCCTGCTGTTTTCATCGTTGCAGGGCGCGGTCAATCTGACCTCGGGCGATCCCGTGCAACTAGCTCGCATCGTAACACTGCTGGGTGAGATCGGCGGGCGCCCCGACCTGATCCGGCTTGGAGCCCGCCCGGATCGTGCCGGCGACCCGCCCATGGTGGTCGGGGATGCCATACGCATCAGATCGACAGGCTGGGCACCGGCGCACGATCTCACAAGTGCGCTGGCCGATACCTACGCATGGTGGTCGCAATTGGAGGCCTCACCGTCGTAAGCTCGGGAAAGTGACTGGGACAGCGACTCGCTATTCTTGATTCCAGACTGTTTGCATCAACCATGCGCGGCCGGTGACGCCGGACGCCTTATCCGACATCAGGAAAGCGACCAGCTCGGCGACTTCGTCGGGGGTGTTGAAGCGTTTCAGTTCCAGGGGGCTAGCGATTTCGGCCTTGAATTCGGCGACGTTGCGGCCGTGTTCGCTGGCAAGCCGCTCGACGTCGCCGACGGTCATTTCGGTATCCACCCAGCCTGGGCAGATCGCATTGGCGGTGATGCCCTCGCGGCCTAGTTCCTTGGCCCAGCATTTCGTGAGCCCGATCAGTCCGAACTTGGAGGCGCAATAGGCGCCGTAGCCGGCCCGGCCCTCGAACGAGAGCTGTGAGCCAATGGTGACGATCCGGCCTGGCCGCGCCAGATGTGGCAGCAGCCCGCGCGTCAGCCTGTAGGGCGCCTCTAGGTTGACGCCGAGCACATGCTGCCATGGGTCGTTGGCTATGTCGGTGATCGGGGCAGTTTCACACACCCCGGCGTTGTGAATGATGCCCCACAGCTGTGAGTTCCAGCGCTCGACAAAGGCCGCGACCTCTACCGGATCAGCGAGGTCGAAGGCGACGACCTCCGCGCCACTGTCGCGCACAAATGGCTCCGTGCGCAGTTTGGCAGCTGAAGTTTCGGTGGCGGTCAGCAGGACCAGACCAAAACCATCCCGGGCCAGTAGCCGCGCGATCGAAAGACCGATCCCACGGCCGGCACCGGTGACGAGTACGCGTCGGGGCAACGTCGCGTCCGCTTGAATTGGGTTCATTGTATTGCAATCCCGTTTTTAATATATCCGCCCTTATGACGGCGTGACCTTCAGACTAGGCGGTGAATGATTATACGTCACCGGTAGAACGTCAAAGGTGAGCCACAGCTTGTCGCTTCGAGACAAGTGAGGTCGTGCTAGCGTTTGGGGCAGTCAAGCTGCAGGGAATATACTGGTGCGGGACTTTACGTTCGTGGGCCGGGTAGGTTAGACACGATTTCATTTCCTCGTGCGGGTGAGTTCATGAACAATGTTGGCGTTGTTTATCTGGCCCGGGCCGCGGAGGGCGAAGCGCCAGTCAAACGATTTATCGATTCCTATTCCAGCCATATTGCCGGTATACCGCACGATCTGATCGTCGTACTCAAGGGTTTTGATGATCGAAATAGGGGCAGACAAATCTCCGACCTGTTCCGTGATATCGCGCATGTTTCGGTGCAGATGGAGGATGTCGGGTACGACATCGGTGCGTATTTTCATGTTGCGCGGTCCACCGCCTATGAGACCCTGTGCTTCCTCAACTCATTTTCCGAAGTCGCAGCCAAGGATTGGCTGCGAAGCATGTGCGGGGCGCTGAACGCGCCGGGTGTCGGTTTGGTCGGCGCATCCGGCTCTTACGAAAGCATTCAAGATACGACGCAGGTGTTCATGCGCCTATGCTGGCTGCTTAACGAGGAAAGGGTACGCGTGTCACCGCGGCTGCGGGATCGTTTCGAGTTCCTGTTTCAGCCAGATACCGATCCGCGCTGGCTCGCCGACGCATCAATGGTGTCGATTGGCGCTGACGATGCCGTAGCACTGAATTATTTTCGTGATCTGGATGCCGAACGGCGATTTCGGGTCTATTGGCAGAAGCGGATCTCGACAGATCTTGCTTACGTGCTGGATTTTCCGCACTTTCCCAATGCCCATGTCCGATCGAACGGTTTCATGATCCGGCGGGCGACGCTTCTTTCGCTATTTCCAGACACCGACACATCGGACAAGCGCGCCGCTTACAACTTCGAATGTGGTTCGTCGTCCTTGACCCGCCGCATCAAGGCTTCCGGAGCCGCGGCCATGATCGTCGACAGTACGGGACGCGCATGGCCGGAAGGGCAGTGGGCAAAAAGCAACACATTTAGGCTGGGGCGGCAGAACGGACTGCTGATCCGTGACAACCAAACGGCGAGATACGAAGGTTGTTGCGCCGCTGCTCAAAAATCGTATCAAGCCATGACCTGGGGGCTCGTTGCATACGACACTCCGTTCATGAATGACAGTCGCTTCTGGTCCCCGAGCCAACCAATCAGCGGGGCATAATTGCAATCCTGCCCGAACTGCGATTTGGTAAAACCCATGCCCAGATGCTGTGCCATTATCGTAACTTACAATCCTGATAGCTCTGTCCTCAGTCAGCTCGTGGATGCCGTAAAGCCGTCCGTCGAACAGGTGCTGATCGTCAGCAATGGTGGAGACCTCCCACCGGATCTCGGGGCTGAAATCGTTTTGAACTCAGAAAATATTGGCCTGAGCAGTGCACTGAATCAGGGCATAGCGTGGGCTGAGGCGCGCGAGTTTTCAGAAGTCCTGCTGTTTGACCAGGATAGCCACCCCTCACTTGAAATGGTGCCCGAATTGCGTAATGCACTCGCCGGCTTGGAGCAGTCAGGCAAGAAGATCGCTGCCGTCGGTCCGGTTTACGTCGATCCACGCAGCGGTGTTGTCTTTCCGTTTCTGCGCTGGCATTTGCCGAAAAATATCGAAGTCCTCGGCAATCCTGGAGAAACAGTGGCGACGGATTTCCTGATCACGTCCGGCACGTTGATTCCGATGGGCGCGATACGTGACATCGGCTCGATGGACGATACTTTATTTATCGATAACATCGATACCGACTGGTGCCTGCGTGCGCTGGAAAAAGGTTATCAGCTGCGTGGTGTGATGAGTGCCAGAATGCTCCATTCTATCGGAAACGAGGTGTTTATTGCCCGCTTGCCGTTTGGCTATTCCAAACAGCTTTTCATTCATAGCCCGCCGCGACTGTATTACATCATGCGCAACCGGATTCTGCTGTATCGCCGAAAGCACGTGTCGTGGACCTGGATATTGCAGGATATCCACCGCGCCATAAAGCATCTTACAAATTTGATAGTGTTTCTTCCAGACCGTGCGCTGAATCTACCTGCTGCGCTGCGAGGTTTAGTACACGGGGTTATGGGCAAGTCTGGGCGCATGCATCCCTAGCTAGTCTCGGCAGCTGCTCGCGAATCAGACGCATCGCGATGATGTTTGGGCTGATGAGAATATTTTGCGCAACGTTCGAAGTTCAAAATCGGGGCTAGTTGATGATTCCTATGGCAAAGACGTCCGTTCGTTTTTTCGCGCCTTTTGATGTCCAAAGCGGGTTGGGCACTGCCGCTCGCGCGATCCTGAGTGCTTTGCAGGAAGCACCTGTCGATCTATCTCTTTCCAATTACAATATCGGGAATGAAGTGCATCCGCGGGCGGCATTTCACGCTCCGCAGCCGATGCTTCCGATTGATCAGCCGCAGTCGACCGATGTTGCCATCGCCTTTCACAATGCGGATTCGTTTGAAAAGTTTACCCGCAATACAGGCACAGCATTTCTCGATGCCAAGCGCAAGCGCGTGGCACACTGGGTTTGGGAGTTGTCTGAGCTCCCAAAAATTTGGTTGCGCCACGCGCCTTCGCTGGATGAAGTTTGGACGCCGACCGAGTTTGTTCGCGAGGCTGTTATGGCGACCTACAGCTGCCCGGTGCGAGTGGTCCCATATCCGGTCAAAGTTACCATGCCAGGAGCCACGTCATTTAGAACGCGTTTCAATATCGCGCCTGAAGAGTTCTTGATGTGTACAATGTTTGATGCATCGAGTTATGTTGATCGCAAAAACCCTTTGCCATTATTCAAGGCTCTGCGGGAACTACGCTCGCGTGGCGTACCAGCGCGAGTGCTGATGAAGGTGACCCATCCGCACCTGCTTGCCGAATATTTGAGATCGAGAGATTTCGATCTGAGCAAGGTTGAGGGGCTGAGTATCTTCAGCGAAAGCCTTGATCATGCGGGTGTGCTCGGTCTAATCAATGAAGCTGATTGTCTCGTAAGTACGCATCGATCTGAGGGGTTTGGTCTCACTGTCGCTGAAGCGTTGATGCTCGGCAAGCCGGTGGTTGCGACGAACTACGGTGGGACACGAGACTTTCTCACGGAAGAAACCGGGTTTCCGGTGCCATACAGGATGAAGGCGATCGAAGCAGATCTCGGTCCTTACAACGCTGGCTGCTTGTGGGCCGACATTGATCAAGAGGCGTTGGTGGAGAGATTGATCGAGGTGGCTAGCGACGTGGCTGCGGCACATGTGAAAGGCGCTCGGGGCAGGCAACTTATTGCGACGAAGTTCTCGCCCACCGCGGTTGCAAGGTCGCTAGTGACCGAGGGGTTACTATAACGTTGTTTGGCTGATCCAGTTAATTATCTAATAGGTCACGAGCATCCCAAGGGCACGGATGTTGTCAGGTGCCAGTGCTTAATGCCACCGGCAGACCTTGTTTTCCGGAGATGTAGAGGTTTTCAATTCCCGCTCTGATAAGAGAAGAAGCTGCATCGTTTATAGCCTCAAACTCAGTCTTGTAAGCTGGTTCGTAGTCTATCTCCTTGAATTTAAGATCTAGCGCATCAATTTTCTCCCGAACCTTAAGAAAGTGCAGTCGCTTTTTCTCAAAGCGAATGGGAGAGTCGTCCGCTATCATGCTGCCGAATAAGGCAGGCTGTATAGGATATGACAAAGCGCGGAATTCGCGCTGCCGATGTTTCAAAATGGTGCCCAGCATTCGCTCTAAGATGAACGTGAAGTACGGTGTATCAATTCGATTCATGTGCCATGTATTGCTAAGGAATTCCTCCCGCCGTGAGAGCATAATTTCAGCGAGCCGTTCCATAATAGACACGTATTCCTTGAAGAAGGCCTCAGTTCCAATCCAGTAGTTACAAAAGACGTTTTCGTTAGCCCGCATCCTTGGTGATTTGTCCACGTCCCCTAGTTCGAACTCATCGAACAAGATTTGAGCGAGCTTTTTTATTCCGGGATGATGGAATTCGCCAGAATCCCACTGGTTGAAGAATAGATAAGACTCATAAGGATATGGGTTAAAGAGATAAACGTCATAGCCTGGATTGGAGGCAACAAAGTCCTTTGCTTCGGCGACAGTAATCCTCATCTTGTTAGCGAATTTTACGGAAAAGAGCCCGATGTAATCCGCCTTGTCCGGTGCGTCTTGGGATGTCAGAAGTTGAAATGCCTGAAATTCCTTTAGCCCTTCGATGTTCTGAGATCGAACGAGAGGGATCGCGTCGCCGGATACCATTCCAGCCGAATAATCGTCGTAAACGTCTTGATACACATGAACTGTCATGTCGGTAACCTTGGTGCCCGGCGGTCTTCTGAAGAAATTGTCACTGCTCTCAGTTTATGGAGTCTGATCGCGACTCCGACAGATCAACCAATGCATCGAAGCCGGCCGCCACTCGGTTGTCATGATGAATCGATCAAGATCGGTAAAGGCACGCAAATCGAAGCGATCAATACTACTATTGTGAGAATCTATGCGGCTTATATCGTGTGTTTTATTCAGCACGTCGATGAGGCGGGGAGTGATGTTTTTATTGACGTAACCAATGTCATCACATTCGATAACCAAATCGCTGCCTTCAAGCAGATCTAAGTGCGATAGTTCTTCAACGACGTCTGCCTCGAAGCCTTCGATGTCTATAAAGTAGATCAGCTTTGTCGAGGTGGTTGCTAGTTCAGAGTAGAGTTTTTGATAGTCCAAGTAAAATTCGATGCGCGATGCGATTCCGTTGAGCTCTGCATTCTCTTTGCTCAGAGCTATTGCCGCGTCACTCAGATCGAGCGAAAGGACTCTGGAGTTCTCATTGGTGCGAGCCCAGCCAATTGAGTAGTAACCGTTCCCGCGCCCGAGATTTACTAATGTTGAAGTACCAGATTGGGCGACGAGCTCTCGCATGACACCATGGAGTTGCGCTTCATATTCACCGATCCATTGCGGAACAAGGTGCCCGTGAAATAGCCAAGAATACTTAGGTAGTATTTTCATGCCCTGAAATGGGCCGGACTGCACGACACCATTGGTCTTCTTCAGGAAATAATCAAAGAGCATTTGCTCCCGCTCGGCGAGTGCATCGAATAAATTGGTCGCGAAGTCCGGCAACTCTGAGTGCATTTTAAGAGTTCTCTCTCGGTCTGGTGTCGCTACGGTCGGTGCCGGTCGGTCGAATGCTTTGCAATTAATACGTGCGACGGTTGCCGTTTTCGCGATTGGCCTCGATGGCGCGGAACAGGATGTCGCGCGTGATCCAGTAGCCGTGGTGATCGGCGCCGCCCTGGCCGGGTACGCCTATCGTACGGAGCAGGCCGGTGTAGGCGCGGTCGCTGAGGAAGTGCTTATCGTAGCGAACCTTATTCCAGATATCGCCGAGCGATTGTTCATAGGGCACCGTGGTCGGAAGGCCGACTGCGGACAGGATCCGGTAGTGGGTATCAACGGTGTCTTCGTCGGTTACGCCCATCAGCTTGCCGATTTCGGCCGAAACGCACATGCCGATGGCGATTGCTTCGCCGTGGAAGATGTCGCCACCGGAGAGAAATTCGACGGCATGTCCGACGGCATGTCCGTACTGCTTCACGGTTTCTTCGCGGTCGGAATGAAGACTGTCAGGCATCATGTCGATCTTCATCTTGACCGAACGGTTGACGGTTTCCGCAAGGAATTCCGGCTCGCTGAGATGGTTATGATGCGACATCACGAAATCCAGGAATTCGCTGTCTTGGCAAAGCCCGTGCTTGATCGATTCCGCAAGGCCGCAACGGATCAGCCGCGGATTGAGGGTTCGCAACACGACGGGGTCGATCACGACATGGGAAGCCGGGTAGAAGCTGCCGATTAGATTCTTTCCGTGGCTGAAATTCAGCGCCTGCTTGAAATCGAGCGAGGCATCTACCTGCGCCAGCAGGCTGGTTGGCAGATGCACCAGACCTATGCCGCGATACAATGTCGAGGCCAGGAAGCCCGCGAGGTTGCTGACCAGACCGCCGCCGAGGCTGAACACAACAGAGTGTTTGTCGATGCCATAGTCGAGTGCGTCCTGCACCAGCCGCGCATAGATTTCGAAGGTTTTGGAGGACTCCTCCGCGGGCACGACGATGGAGTGGACCAGATGTCCGGCACGTTCGATGCTGGCCAGCACCGGCCGCAGGTAAAGTTTTTCGACGTTCTTGTCCGTGATCAGGAGATGCTTCGAATCCTTGCGGATATTGTCGAGGATACCCAAGCTGTCGAGATTCCACAGGCCATTCGGTGCGACCGTTACCTTCGTCGTCATGTTATTGTCCGCGCGGAAGCTCGATGCGAGCGATACGGCGGCTGAGGGTTGTTCCATTTTCATCGAACTCAAACGCAACTGATGGGAAGGAGCAGGGTGGCCTGCACACGTTCTGACATAGGACTCTCCCTATCGTCGCATGACGGGTGCGCCGGCGAGGACGCGACCTAGCGGTTCAAGGCTTTGTGGAAGCAGATTGCGGAGGTTGATCCGACCGGTCCGCGGACGCGCGGACTTGCCGTCGAGGACGTCCATTACGGCGCGGGATATGGAGGCTTCGGAACGCGGATCAATGACGGTGACTTCATCGCCGAAATGCTCGGTCGTCCACGATCCTTCTGAAATCACCAGCGGCCGTCCAGCAATGTATGCTTCCATAGCTGACATCCCCGCAGGCTCGAGCGAAGCCTCCAGATAGACGTCGCAGTTCTGTAAGGCTGAGCGCAGCATCTCTGATTTCGGCTGGATATGCGGGATGAACTTGAAATGTGCCGGTGCGCTGCGCCGGCACGCCTCATAGTAGCGCCGATCGCGATAGTCACCGACAAAGACCAGTGGAATTTCGGAATCGCGCAATGCGTGGATTGCGGTCAGTTGATTTTTGCGTTCCTCGATAATGCCCAGCCAGAGGATATATCGATCGAGATCGTGCTGCTTCTTGAAGAGTTCGCGATCGACCGGCTCTGCGTAACAGCGATCAACGCCCCACGGGCAGATGATCGCCTTGGCTTCCGGGAACGCTACATATTGCCGGACGTTGTCTAGCTCGGCTGTTGATTTGAACACAATCTGATCGGCAAGACGGAAAAATTCCTCGGCATTGTCGCGGTCGTGGTCGCTCGGCCGCTCGATCCACCACACGTTGGGGACGAGGACAGTTCGCTTCGCGCTCTTCAGTTTCCGGAACAGATCCATTCCCGACTGCACGATCGAGAAATGCAGGACAGTGTCGTAGAATGACAGCGGCTGCGAGTTGGGCCCATAGAGGTCCACTCGAAAGCCAAGCAATCTAAGATTGTTGGCCAATTCCATAATTTCGAGTTCGCCGCCGCCGCGGTACAGAAATGCGTCCGGATAAGTCGTAATCAGAATTCGAGGGTCGCTCATCCTTGACACCTTCAACGAAACGACAGCGTCGACGTCCGCTTGACGCTGTGCGGCTGGGGATACGCGGAATAGGTGGCCTGGGCAACTGCATTCAAGGGGCCTCGGGGCCAAAGTGGCATTCTTTTCCAACAGTCGGAACATAACATTATATTTAACAAGGGGATAGCTGCCTCACCGTGAGCTGCGTGGCGCGATTTCCTGCTCGTTTGTCCGTCGAAGTTCGATCCAGCTCCTGCCCATCAGGAACCGTCGGTGGGCACCCAAGACGCGTCAACATGTTGAAATGTAGTAATCTCGATTCATTTGATTTCGCTGATCAAAAGTGTTTGTCGCAGGCTCTTGCGGGGGAAGGTTTCACTTTGCGGCAAAGCAATTGCGTTGTCTCGGAAAGCCGCCTAGATCATCCTCCATCTTTTGGAGGCGGGAGCAGCAGGGTCGTTACCGTCAGTCGTCGTCGTTGAAAATCCTGGATTTATTAGATGAACGTAACCCAGCTCTCGGAGCTGCTGTCTGAAGTCTGCCGTGATACCCCAAGCACAAGTTTGGGATTTGGCCTGCCAAATTCTCTGCTTTTGAAGTGGCAATCTGCGGGTCCGGATTTCCACAAGAAAATACCGCTACAATCCACAATGCATGCCGATGCTCTGTTGGTGTGGTGGCTCAGCAATAGCGAGGTGGCTGCTACGGAAGCGGATGGCTTGACTGCGGATTATATTCTCAATCTCGGTCCCTTCTATACCCAAGGGGAAATCGACGTTACCGACCGGCTGCCCTACGATTGGCTCGTCAGACTTTTCGATAGCAAGCGGGAATTCGCCGCCATACCTTTTCATGTGTCGCTACCGTCGTCCTGCGTAATGAATCGACGGAGCAGCGCCGATTTTCAAGCCTGGGTTTCGGCCATCGAGCGGATTGTGGAGAGGCATTCCGCGCTCGGCCCAAAAATCTTCAAGCGTATCGCCGCCTATGCGACGGTCGACAATCCGGCCTTTCCGCGCGGCGGCGTAATCGCACCTCTCCAGCTGTTCGGTTGGGTGTATGATGCCCGTCCGGACCTACGATCAGCTTTCGTTCCAACGAACTTAGAAGGATTTCATGCCTATGTTCAATGGTTCCTGCAAGCTGGTTTGCTTCAATATCGCTTAGCACTCCTTATTCTTCTACACTGGATGCGCCCTGAAAAACTGACGCCCGGCGCGCGCTATTGCGGCGAGGCGGAGTTACCGCCGCTGATCCTGCAGGCGGCCCTTGGACTTGGGTCTGAACTCGACATGATCGAGATCTCCGATGATCCGGATACACGATATGCCGTCTTCGGCTGGTGGCTACGCGCTGCACGCAATTTGGCCGTGCAAAACGAAGCTGCCCGAACTCGGATCGAAATCGTACGGATTGTCCGGGCGTTCTGGTTTCATGCGAATTTCGGAGTCATCTCGAAAGCAGCGATATCACCTCTCCCTGGGCACCTGATGCGGCTCCACGGGAGCAAGCAGAACCTGATCATAACATACGATCTGGCAGAGCCGGCTCGCCGCGAAGCATTTCTTGTATGGTGGGAGGAAGCCGGGCGCTATGAGAATCCGGATTTCGACATCCTAGACCGCGAATTTCTTTTCGCGCCGGCGCTTGGCGTGACGCAGGATGTTAACATCCCGATCAGCAATGCGGCACTACATGACTTTGTGTCACGTGAGCATTCGTTCGCGCACTTCGATCTATCGACAAGCGTGGGGCGACTGAATTTCTTGGAGCATTTGTCGCATCTTTGGTTGCTGGATCAACTACCTGACCTTCGCCGCTACATCGCGAGGCAATTGGGAAGCTCCGACAAGCTCGTGGACGACTTGTGTAGCATCGCTCGCCAAGTTGTGTCATCTGAATTATTTCCTATTCCTCTGGCGGAGCACCAGGAATGGTGGCGTACGGAGCAGCAGAACCACCTCTATCGGGTTGGATACAATTCGCATGGACTGACGGCTTTTGTGGAGATGTCGTCGCAGTCTGGCACGCCTGCACAAGCAGGGGTGGTTGACGTTGAAGTCGCGGGGTTTCCTCGGGCGGAAAGCGGCCAAGGTGAGGATGCACGGACCATTTTTCAAAGCCTGAAGCAAGTTTCGAAGCTCAAACTGAGTTTATTTCATACTCGCCGATGGCTTCCGACTCCCAATTTGGCCGCTGCGGAACTCGAGCAGTTCATTGCGCCAGATTTTCAGAAAGCCAAGGTGCGGATCTTTGCGTTTTCCGCGTTCGACATGCTGGCGGAAGAGCAGTTCGAAGGTCTGTCTGCATTTTCTGCTGATCACTTGATCGGGTACTGGCCATGGGAGTTGTCGCGCTGGCCAAACCGAGTAACCTTGCCACAACGTATTGTAGATGAGATCTGGTGCTCCTCGCGTTTCATCGTGGACAGCCTGCGGCCAGTTGCGACGAAACCGGTCATCCATATGCCGTTACCAGTGACCATCGATATGACGACGTTGCCGGGACCGGGGGCCGTGCCTGATCTCCCTCCGGATCGCTTCAACTTCGTATTTGTCTTTGATGGATTTTCATATTTTGAAAGAAAAAATCCACTAGGAATCATTCAAGCTTTTCAACTCGCATTTCCGAGGGCTGACGGACATGACGTTGGCCTCACCATTAAAGCGATGAACGCAGATCAGCTGCCGATCATGCTGGCGCTCAAGATGTTTGCTGCCGCCGATTCCAGGATCAATTTGATCTACGAGACGTGGGAAAGGCCGCGCGTCATGCAACTGGTCGCATCGGCCGATGCGCTAATTTCATTGCATCGCTCGGAAGGCTTTGGCCGGCTGATGGCCGAAGCCATGCTGCTGGGAACCCCTGTGATTACTTCGGATTATAGCGGCAACCGGGATTTCTGCACGATGGAGACTGCCTTTATGGTCGGCGGAAAGCTGAAGCCGGTTCTGGAAGGTCAGTACATTTACTGGGATGATCAGGAGTGGTTCGACCCATCTGTCGAAGAAGCAGCCGAACATATGCGGTTGATTTTCAGAGATCCCGGAATTGCCGCCAGCATGATCAACAAGGCTCGCGACAACATTGAAAAGAACTATAGTCTCGAAGCCTGCGGTCATCGTTACGTCAAGCGGATCAACGAAATCCTCGCGTTGCAATAGCGGTCAACTAAGTTCGAACCGCCCGGTCGCATTTAAATCCGGGCGGCCGGCGATCTGTCAGAGATTTGAAGGGCCTCCCGCCGCCCAGATATCGCTCAAACGCTTCTGGATCGCCTGTGCTGTAGCTTGCGGCGAAAATAACTTTTCTGCGTGGGCCTTTCCGCGTAGACCCATGGCGCGTACGGCAGCCGACGACTCAACGATCTCGCGCATCGCCTGTCGTAGATCGGGAATGTGAGGATCTGCCCAAACGCAACCGCGCCGATAAGGCTCGTCGGTCTGTACCAGTTCAGCGAGATCATAGGAGAGTGGTCGCGCCACGCCATCAAAGACGAAATCAGATGCGCCACCGTAACCGGTCGCGATTACTGGGCAACCGGCCAGCATCGCTTCGATAATTGTCAGACCCAAGCCTTCCGATCGATGCGGCGAAACATAGGCGCAGCTTATTGCGAGAAGATCGGCGAGCTCGGCGTCCGCCAAGGTTCTATCGATCAGGCGAATATTGGGGGCCCCGCCGACGGCCTTCATCACGAGTTCGGTTGATTTCGCGCTGTAGGTCAGAGCGCCGATCTTCAGCACCAGTTGATAGCCAGGGTCTTCACCAAATTCCTGCCGGAAAGCGACAGCAAGGGCTTCCGGGTTTTTACGATCGATACGGCTCGACAAGTCGCAATTGTAAAAAAACACCTTGCTGTTGTCGTTGAGTCCGAAATGATCCCGTCCGTACCGGCCGGTCGCCTTGGTTGCCCGCAGGGCTGGGCGCATCAGTTTGACCGGCCGCGCCGAGACCGCACTGATCGCGTTTACGTTGAATTGCGAGGCGCACCAGATCTCGTCGAGACATGCGATCCATGGCATCCACTCCGGCCGGAACGAAGCCAGTTCCCAGTACCATATGCCGATATTATACCGGTCGGACGACAAGATGCCGTTCTGACGAAGGTCATTGGCTACGAGATGAAATATATCCGCATTCATATGAATAAGATTAACCGGCTGCAGCGCTTTCACGCCGACAAAATTGGTCTCGCAAGCTGCGTGATGTTCGAACCCGCGGGTCCATTCAATCGGATGAACAGGTATGCCGGAATGCTGTAGCGCATCTAGAAACCCGCGCGCACTCACACCGAGCCCTGAGATTCGGGAGGCAGGACTGATAAAATTAACGCCCACGTTGCCGTTACGCTTCCACTGCCGGAGCGGCGGCTTCCGGGGGGCGACGCGAGGTTGCGGTGTGAAATGACGACCGGGCAGTATGCCGCGTAGCGCCATAGTGCCAAAGTTGAAGAAGTGCCAGAGTGGTGACACGCCTGCATCATCCACGATCGGAAAGAGCTTTCGATAGTGGTGAGGATCAAATTGCGGATGCGGCTTGAAGCCCAAAACCTCACCTTCTTCAAGATAGTGCAAGAGAGGGTTGATGTCTCCGGAAAACTCCCCAAATTGGGTACGATAATAGTTGGCGTCGAACCATCGATTAGGGGAGCGTCTTTCGCGCGCGCCATATTCGACGAAATGCTTTAGCGGATCTATATTTGCAGCCCTGACGTCTGCGTAGGTTGCAAGATAGAATTGAGCGTCGAACAAACCCGAGCGCAAGACAGCTGAATTTTCATCGCTTCCGTCTAGTTCGCAATTTTTTAGCTGATGCTGTCGAAGTGCAATAACCTTGCTACGTTCCTCAGCATAAGGTGAAGGATGCGTACCATCCACGTCCATCTTATCTTCCATCGCCAAGAACCTTAAGTAAGCAAAGAGTAGTTGTCGGTGGATTCTTTGTTGTTTCTCACAAAGCTTGGATTCAAATAGGCATCTCGTTTCAGTAAGTCTCCCCAGCGTGCGAGAAATCTAACGGTGTCTGCCGGATCAGTTACATCGCGCGACGAAGAGCTTCGTTCGAAATGATAGAGTTCGGCGTGCGGAGTGTAGACGATTCTGTAGCCTCTCTTGCCGAGTTTGAGGCAAAGGTCGATGTCGTTGTAATCGATGCGTAAGTTTTCGTCGAAGCCTCCGACTTCCCGCAGTTTCGACATTGTCGTCGCGAGCACGGCGCCCGTCACCGCTGAATAATTCCGGATAAGGTGGGTAAAACTGTAGTAGCCGGGGGCATCAGCGGGGCGATTGTAAAATAGATGCATGCATGGCGCATCGAGCCCTAGTGCGATGCCTGCATGCTGAATTCGATCATCGGCAAATCTCAGCCGACATCCGACTGCGCCGATCTCCGGTTGGCGCGAGAAAGAAAGCAGAGCCTCAATCCAGTCTGGAGAAATAACTTCCAGGTCGTCGTTGAGCACGATTACGTCTTCAGTCTCCACCTTGGTGAGCGAAAAATTGGCTTTACGTGCAAAATTGAACGGGCCCTCAAACGTATGCGAATAAATGGCGATCCCGAGGCTTTCGAATTTGCTTCGCGTTTGCGACGGGAGATTATGGTTGTCGACGACAATGATTCGAATGTTCGGAAACGATGACCGGGCCAGAACACTGTCAATGAAATGATCTACAAGCAGAATGTCGCCTCGGCCAGGAACATCGCGGCGGCGGGCGTCTGTTAGAATGAGTAGCGTCACAGGATCCGGCCTATACCCGGCGCTCCATTTGAGCCTGTAGAGACCGTGCAATTGCCCCAGTTCTACCGTTGCATCTGGGTCACGTTGACGAGCGTAATCTAGGAGCGCGGCGCGAGCATTGAGAAGCGCATCTGGTTTGGCGTCGACGGCTGCTGCTGCAGAACCTGGAATCTTTCGCCAATGGTAAAGAATTTTTGGAACGTGGGCGATCTTGCGCGCATACCTGCTCGCACGTAGCGCGAAATCATAGTCCTGAGCTCCAACGAATTCATGTCGCAACATGCCGGCCTTGAAGAACAGACTCTTTCGGACCACCGTGAAATGAAGCACGTACATCACTGATGTAAGATGCTCGGGAGACCAGTCTGGTTTAAAGTATGGCTCGGTAAGGCTGCCATCTGCCTCAAGCTTATCTTCGTCTGTATAAAGAAGGTCGATCTCGGAATCGCGCCCTACAGCCTCGGCGACTTCCGCCAAAGTGTCGGGTTCGAGAACATCATCATGATCAAGGAAGCCCAAGAATTCGCCTGACGCCATTTCAGCGCAAAGGTTGGTGGCCCTGGCGATGTTGAGGTTTGTCGGCGCCCGGATGATCTTGATGCGCCAATCCACGCCTTTGTACGCTTCTAGAACATCCAGAGTTTCCTGTAACGTTGAACAATCGTCACAAATGCACAGCTCCCAGTTAGGGTACGTCTGTGTCAAAACAGACTGGATTGTCGCGTCAAGAACGTCGGCAGGTGTGTTGTAGACCGGGACTAGAATGCTAATCATGCAAAGGTAAGGGTCGGCTTGCTGTGTTGATGGCGTTGGCATGATTGTTGGCATTTTTGACCTTGCGTTCAAAAAACTATTGGCGGCGGATGGGTGAGTATAACTCGACTGTAAGGGAAATTGAAGGAAGCAATAGCCAATTTCCTATTCGCGCGCTGCTGGGAGGTCCGGATCTACTGTCTGCAAGGAGTTATCTAGTGATATGTCTCTCATCTTGAGCTATGGTGGCGAATGGCGGTTTCCAGCGCTTCAAGTATCAAGCTGCCGTCTGCGGAACTCTTGAATTTTGCGAGTTGATCTGCTCGTGCCGACGCTAGTTGTAAGGGGACCTTTTCATCATATAAGCTGGTGGTCAGCGCCTTAGAAACTTGCTCTGGGTTCGGGTCTCTGATGACAATCGCGGCGCCTCCCGCGGTCTCCTCCATGCCGGGTTCTGCCCGGATGACGAGTGGCTTGTCGAAGAACATTGCATCAAGCAGTGGTACGCCGAAACCTTCGTGCCGGCTCATAGACGCGCAGACTTGCGCCTCGTGATACAGCGCCTTCAATTCGGCTTCCGAAATGTCGTGGTAAAAGGCGATGCGCGACGCGATGCCTGTATCCAGAGCGGCAACGCGCTGCTTGAGCGCGAGCGCGTGGGGCGAATGGGCTGGGCCGCCGACAACGGCAAGGCGCACACTGGGATCATTCTTGGCGAGCAACGCGAAACCGTCGATCAGATCGTCAATGCCCTTGTGCGGCACCAGACGTCCAACGAATAGAACCAGGCGGTTTTTGTCTGAAGCCTTCGTTTCTGCCAGCACGATATCGTCCCATCGATCGGTTCCGATCACTGGTGGGCAGGGAATGATGCGAGCCTGGTCGATCATTGCTGCAGCTTCGGAAGGCAGGCCGTCACAAAGCGCCGCGGCCGTCGCGACCGAATTCGCCATGATGACGTCGAACTGCGCGCAGAGTGGCCGCTGATCCAGGCCCTGCCGAACGAGGTCGGCGGTGTGGTCATCATGACCACGAAAGAAGCGTTCCGGGGTGATGTTCTGGAAGAACACGATCTTTGGATTTGGAAGCGCGGCGACGGCTGGGAATGCGGGGTCGTAAGTTGAGAACTGGAAAAGGACGACGGCGTCGAGTTCAATCGTCGTGAGCGTCTCCGGCATTTTGAGGATGCGGACGCGGTCGTCGGGATGGCAGTTTTCCGCGGCAAGCTTGGCATCGAAGCCGGCGCCGCCCAGCAGCTTGGCGATCTGCACGCAAAAATTCCCCACGGCGTCGTTGCGTTGGATATCGCGGGCGATCACGTAGACGCGTGGTTTCGTCGGGGGGCTTGATGGGGCCTCTGCCATGTTCAATTCGTATCCCGTTGCCGTATGTCGTGCCTGAATAGCGATACGGCCTGAGCAATGCCAGACCTCTGCCCACCGTGCGGTGACTAGCGCCATGAATGAATTCAGTCTGATTGACTAATTTGTTGAAAAATATGTCCTTTTTCTTACTTTGCAGGTCGTTGCCAATAGTCTATGAACGGAAGGTGTTTGTCCTAGGCTGGTTTTCGGCCATCTTTTTCACGACTCATGAATTGGCTTATGACCGGTATCAATACAGCACAGTACAAGGGCATCATCCTCGCTGGCGGCTCCGGAACCCGGTTGTTTCCGGCGACCGTGGCGATCTCCAAGCAGATGATCCCGGTTTATGACAAGCCGATGATCTATTATCCGCTGTCGACCCTTATGCTGGCCGGGATTCGTGAAATCCTGGTGATCTCGACGCCGCAGGCGCTCTCGGGATTTCAGACGCTGCTCGGCGACGGTTCTCAGTGGGGCATGAAGTTCGAATATGCCGTACAGGACGAACCGCGCGGCCTCGCCGAGGCGTTTCTGATTGGCCGGGGGTTCATCGGCACGTCACGCGTGGCGCTGGCACTGGGCGATAACATCTTCTACGGCGCGAGCGTCACCGAAGCCGTCCGTCGCGCTAGTAATCGCACCGATGGCGCGAGCGTTTTCGCTTATTGGGTGACTGACCCTGAGCGTTACGGCGTCGTCGCCTTCGACGCCAACGGCCGCGCGCTCAGCATCGAAGAAAAGCCGCGTCTCCCGCAAAGCCATTTCGCTGTCACCGGCCTGTATTTTTACGACAACAAGGTAGTGGACATCGCCCGCACCATCGAGCCGTCGGATCGCGGCGAACTGGAGATCACCGCGGTCAACAACGCCTATCTGCAGAGCGAGGCGCTGCATGTGGAGCGTATGGGCCGCGGCAACGCCTGGTTCGATACCGGCACCCATGAGAGCTTGCTGGAAGCCAGCCATTTCGTGTTCACCATCGAGAAGCGACAGGGCCAGAAGATCGCCTGCCCGGAAGAAATCGCCTGGCGCATGGGTTTTGTGAATGACGAGCAATTGCACCATCTCGCGCTGCCGCTGATCAAGAGCGGCTACGGCCAATACGTGCTGTCGCTGCTCGAGACCCGGCCACCGCACTGATTGCGATCGGACGACTTTCACCAACGACGTTTATGAACCGGCGATGCCCGGATTAGCAGCAGGCAGAGAGTAAATGACTACGGTGCTGGTGACGGGCGGGGCGGGATTTATCGGGTCGGCGGTGTGCCGCTACCTGATCGGTCATACCGATGTCGATGTGATCAATCTCGACAAGCTGACCTATGCCGGCAATCTGCAGTCGCTGCGCGACATCGAAGCGAACCCGCGCTACCGCTTTGTGCATGGCGACATCTGCGACCAGGCGCTGGTCTCGGCGCTTCTCGGCGAGGCGCGTCCGACCCATATCATGCATCTCGCCGCCGAATCCCATGTCGATCGTTCCATCAAGGGTGCGGCAGATTTCATCGACACCAACATCGTCGGCACCTTCAGGCTGCTGGAAGCGGCGCGCAGCTATCGCGACAAGCTGTCGGGAGCGGATCGTGACAACTTCCGCTTCCTGCATGTCTCCACCGACGAGGTCTATGGCGCACTCGGCGACACCGGCCTGTTCACGGAGTCAACGCCCTATGCGCCGAACTCGCCCTATTCGGCCTCGAAGGCGGCGTCGGATCATCTGGTGCGGGCCTGGTTCCACACCTACGGCTTCCCGACATTGATCTCGAATTGCTCCAACAACTACGGGCCGTTCCAGTATCCGGAAAAGCTGGTGGGACGCACCATCACGCGCGCGCTGGCGCAGCAGAGCCTGCCGGTGTTCGGCCAGGGTCTCAACATCCGCGACTGGCTGTTCGTCGATGACCACGCCCGCGCTTTGTGGCTGGTGGCGAGCCGCGGCCGGGTTGGCGAGCAGTACAACATCGGTGGTCACAACGAACGCCGCAATATCGATCTCGTGCAAAAGATCTGCGGCATCCTGGATACCCGCGTCAGCAGGCCCCCGCAGGGCGGCCACGCTGCGCTGATCGAATTCGTTGTCGATCGCGCCGGTCACGATTTCCGCTACGCCATCGACCCCGGCAAGCTGGAAAGCGAACTGGCCTGGAAGGCGGAGCATAATTTCGACAGCGGCATTGAAGCCACCGTCGATTGGTATCTCGCCAACGAGTGGTGGTGGAAGCCGCTGCAGCACGGGGCCGATTAACATGCTTTGGGTCGTGGACGCGGTGATGCCGTGACCGTGCTGGTGTTCGGACGAAACGGTCAGGTCGCCACGGCGCTGCAGCAGCAGGCCGCCGCAAGCGGTCAGACCCTGCTGGCGATGGGGCATGGCGAGGTCGATGTGCTTGATGCGCAGGCGATGCGCGATGCGGTCGTGCGATCGAGCGCCATCGCGGTGATCAATGCCGCCGCCTATACCGCCGTCGACAAGGCCGAGAGCGAGCGCGAAGCGGCTTTTGCGCTAAACGCCGAAGCGCCCGGCCTGATGGCCGGCATCTGCGCCGAGTATGGATTGCCGTTCGTGCACCTGTCGACTGACTATGTGTTCGATGGCTCGAAGCCCGCGCCGTATCGCGAGGTGGATCCGCTGGCGCCGCTCGGTGTCTACGGCGCCTCCAAGGCCGAGGGCGAGGCGCGCGTGCTGGGAGCTCATCCGCAGGCCATCGTGCTACGGACAGCCTGGATCTATTTCGAACAGGGCCAGAATTTCGTCCGGACGATGCTGCGGGTCGGCCGCGAGCGCGACGAGATGCGTATCGTCAGTGATCAACGGGGCAATCCGACCTATGCCGCCGACATTGCCGATGCCTGCCTGGCCATTGCCGGCCGTGGCTTGGCGCCGGCATCTCAGTCCGGCGTGTTCCATTATGCCGGGCAGGGGGCTGCCAGCTGGTTTGAATTTGCCACGGCGATTTTCGAAGAGGCGGCGGGTGTCGGTCGTCGCGTGCCGGCCAAACTTATTCCGATCGGCACGGTGGACTATCCGACGCCAGCGAAGCGTCCTGCCAATTCCCAGCTCGATTGCGCCCGGCTGGAACAGGAATTTGGTATCCAGGCAAGGCCCTGGCGCGAGCGGCTGCAAACCTGCATCGCGAAAGTTGCCGACTGATTATACGATCGGCGATGACGCCGTCGGATCGAGTTTGTTTCGTTTGGAGTGACGCTGCCGATGCGGGTTCTGTTCAACACCTATCCCTGGGCGTTTGCGACGCCGGGTGGGGGCGAGATTCAGCTGTTGAAATATGCCGAACATTTGCCGGCGTGCGGTGTCGATGTCGAGCTGCACAATATCTGGAAGCCGGCCTTCGACCGGGTCGATCTGGTGCATTTCTTCGCCTGTCTCGGTGGTTCGATTCAATTCTGTTCCTATGCCAAGAGCCGCGGCCTGCCGCTGGTGATCAGTACGTCACTGTGGATCACCGAGGACACCGCTCATCGCTATCCGATGGACGAAATTCGGGGGCAGTTGTCGCTGGCGGATCTGATCATCACCAATTCGGACACGGAGTCCGATGTGCTGTCGCGGGTGTTCGGGTTGCCGCGCGAACATTTTGTGGCGGTCATGAACGGAGTCGAGCCGCATTTCTCGGCGCCGCACGATCCCGCGCTGTTCCGGGCGCGCTACGGCATCGAAGGTCCGTTCGTGCTGAACGTCGGTAACGTCGAGGCGCGCAAGAACCAGCTCAACCTGGTGCGGGCGATGAAAGGCCACGACCTGCCGGTGGTGGTAATCGGCCATGTCCGCGAGCCCGAGTATGGCCGGCAGGTGATCGAGGAGGGGGGGGCACAGCTGCGCTATCTCGGGCCGCTGGATCACGCCGATCCGTTGCTGGCCTCGGCCTACGCCGCCTGCGCTGCCTTCGTATTGCCTTCGACGCTCGAGACCCCCGGCCTGGCCGCCCTGGAGGCCGCCGCAGCCGGCGCCCCGCTAGTGGTGACTTCGGTGGGCTCGACCCGGGACTATTTCGGGTCCATGGCCCAATACATCCGCCATGACGATCTGGCCGATATCCGGCGCGGCATCGATGCCGCACTCGCTGCCGGGCCGAATGCTGGCCTCAAGGCGCACATGCAGCAGAATTTTGCCTGGGCGACGGTAAGTAGGTCGCTGGCCGATTTTTACGCCCGCGTGCTCGCGGCGAGAGCCTCCTGACCGGCGATTGATTGCCTCGCTGCACCATCAGGGTTATCAAGCGGCGGCGTCGGATACCCGGGACCAAGACATGCTGCATCGCGTTCTCATCAATGGCTTCAAGGGCTTGTCGGCCGGGCTGGTGGCCTATCCGATCGCCGAGCGCATGGAAGGCCGCGATATCCGTTCCAAGCGGCGGCTGTTCGCGGCGGAAATGGCGTTGCCGGCCGGCGAGCGCCGTGCCCGCGCCTGGGCCGAGGCCATCGATATGGTCCGGTTCGCGGCCGTCAACGTGCCCTATTACAAGTCGCTGTTCTCCCAGATCGGCTTCGATCCCGAGAAGCTGGTCAGGGATCCCAAATACTGGCTCGATATTCCGCATCTGACGAAGGACATCATCCGCGCCGAGGGCGAGCGGATGCTGCGTGCCGATCATGCGAACTTTCGCAAATTCGACGCCAAGACCGGGGGCTCCACCGGGCCATCGGCGCATATTTATTACGACCAGGACGGCGCCGACTGGACTTCCGCCGTGGTGCGCTATGCTCGCGGCGAGATCGGCAATCATCACATGCGCTCCGAGTTGCACTTTGCGAGCAAGTTTCCCGACGAAATTCCGTGGAAAGCCAAGCTACGCGAAGATCTCAAATGCTTTGCGATGAATCGGCACAACATCTTCTTTTCGACCTTCGAGCCGGATGAGCTCGAGGCGATCTGGCAGAAGATCCGGTCGATCCGCCCGCATCTGGTCCACGGCCATCCATCGACGCTCTATCAATTGGCGCTGCATGTGGAGAAGCGCCACGGCGGCGGCAAGGCGTTCAGTATCTTTGAATCCTCCGGCGAGTTGTTAGAGAAGCGCCAGCGCGAGACCATCGCGCGCGCGCTTCGCTGCACGGTGATCGACCGCTACGGTCTCGCCGAGGCCGGTGTAGTGGCGTACCAGATCGACAAGAACGATACGGCGATGCAGGTGTTCGAGCCGCTGGCCTGGCCCGAGATCGTCGAGCGCGACAGCAGCGCCGAACTGCCGGAATATGGCGACGCCAGGCGCGGCGATCTGCTGATCACAGGCCTGAAGAATCGCTTGATGCCGCTGATCCGCTATGTCACCGGCGACATGGCGGTGATGGGCGAAAGCGCGCGCGGCGTTGTCATCCACGAGATGGTGGGGCGCACCCACGACGTCATCCGGATCGGCGACAAGCAGTTGCCGACGCACTACGTGCAGGATGTACTCGACCGGGTCGGCGGCATCAACGAATTCCAGATCGTGATGCGCGGCGGCAAGCCAGTATTTCGCATCGTCCCGGAAGCGGGCGCCGATGCCGATGGCCTTCGTGCGCGATTGGCCGGTTGGTGGGGCGACGCGGTCGCCGTCGAATTCATCGACGCCGGCGAATTGAAACTGCAGGGATGGCGCGCCAAGTTCCGTCATCTCGTTCCTGAAGCGGCGCAGCCCTCATGATTGCGATCATCGATCGATCCCGCGACGAACTCACCCGCGAAGTCGTGCTGCGGGCATTCCAGCGTTCGTTCACGCGCGGGCAGGTGCGGCTTGTCGAGGATATTGCCGAGCTGTCGCGGACTCCGGCTGCGGTTGTGATCGTCGCGTCGGCCGAAAGCGATGCCGACTGGCTTGAGGCGATGTTGCGGCAGCCCTGCAAGATCGTGATGTTCGGCGCGGTTGGCCCGCGTGTCGCCAAGCTTGCGGGCATCGTCGTTAGCGCAACTGATCAAGCGTCGCTGCCGGCCGCCGATTGTGAATCGGCGCCGACCTACGGTCTGACCGAGAGCGCGGCCAGCGTGGTCTATGCGCGGCTCGGCCTTGGCATAGCGTCGCCGCTGGCCCGCCGGCATTTCTGCCGCTTCGATTTCACCAACGAGTGGAACAATCTCGGCTACGGCCGCATGAGCTTCGGCGATGGCGCCTGGTCGATCGGCGTCACTGCGAGTTTGCTCGATGCGACGTCCGTCGGCGCGCTGGTGCTCGGCGAAGCACTGACCGGGCAGTCCGTCGCCACCGTGCGCGATCTGCCGGTGGCGTCGCTGCTGTGGTTCGCGCGACCTGTCGGTCCGGTGGACGGTCCGGACTGGAGTATCGTCGAGCACTTCATCGCCGACTACCGCGCCACCGACCTGCCGTGCCGGCCTTGCCTGCGTGATATCCCGCACGGCGTCTCCGCCGCGGTCACCATGCGGCTCGACTGCGACGAAGACATCGCCTCATCGCGGCCACTGTTCGAATTGTATCGCTCGCGCGGATTACCGTTCTCGGTGGCGATCAAGACCGGTCAGCCCGAAGGGCCGGAACATCTGGCGCTGCTCAATGACCTCCGCGACTTCGGCGGATCGATCATGTCGCATTCCGTTACCCATGCGCCGAACTGGGGCGGTTCCGCCGAAGCCGCCGAACGCGAAGCGCGCGACTCCAAGGCATGGCTGGAGAACAACATCGCCGGTCTGCATGTACGCTACGCCGTGTCGCCGTTTCATCAGAACCCGACCTATGTGCCGCAGGCACTGGCACGCGCGGGCCTCGGTGGTTTTATCGGCGGCATCATCGCCAACGATCCGGAATATCTGATGGCGCGCGGCGGCGCGGCGCCGTTCAGCCCGCCCGGGTTTGTCTCACACAGCCAGGCCTGCATGCTGCATGGCGACTGCCTGCTGGCGGAAGGCGATCCGATCCGGATCTACAAGAACGCGTTTCGCCAGGCGAAGGCGTCCGGTCAGTTCTTTGGCTATCTCGATCACCCGTTCTCGCCGCGCTATGCCTATGGCTGGGCCAGTGAGCCCGAGCGCGTCGCCGTCCACGCGGCCTTCCTCGATTTCATCGACGCCGAATGCGCCGGCGAGCCGATGCTGTTTCTGAACGAAGACACCTGTCTCGATTTCATGCGCGGCAAGGATGCGACTGGGATCGTATTCGACGGTGCGCGCGGCAGCTTTGCGGTTTCGCAAACCAGCGCGGCCGGGTTGCCGCTATCGATCGGCTGGCGCGGTCAGATTTTGGCGGCCGCCGATGTCTAAGAAGATCATGGTGGTGTTTGGCACCCGCCCGGAATGCATCAAGCTGGCGCCGGTAGTGGCCGCGTTGCAGGCCCGCCCCGCCGAGTTCGAGACCATCGTCTGCTCCACTGGCCAGCATCGTGAAATGCTGGCACAGGCGCTTGCGACCTTCGATCTCGCCGTCGATATCAATCTCGATGTGATGCGGCCCGACCAGACGCTGCCGGGTCTGACTGCGGCACTGCTCACTGCGTTGTCCGCTGCGATAGCCGAAGCCAAGCCCGACCGCATCGTGGTGCAGGGCGATACCACCACGGCCTTTGCCGGTGCGCTGGCCGGTTACTACGCCAAGGTGCCGGTCGCCCATGTGGAAGCCGGGCTGCGCTCATTCGATCGCTACAGCCCGTTTCCCGAAGAGATCAACCGCCGCATGGTCGCTTCGCTCGCCGATCTGCATTTCCCGCCGACGCCACGTGCGGCCGAGGCACTGCGAAAAGAAGACGTGCCGGAGGCGTCGATCCATCTCACCGGCAACACCATCGTCGATGCGCTGCTGTCGCTGAAGGCACGGCTGGATACGCCGGATGGCCTCAAGAGTGTATCCGAGCGGGTGCAGAAAATCGTAGCGTCTTCGCACGGGCTGATCCTTGTCACCTGCCATCGCCGCGAAAGTTTTGGCGACGATCTCGCCGCGATCTGCCGTGCCGTTCGTCGCGTTGCGATCGCGCATCCGGAGCGTCAGGTTGTGTTTCCGGTTCACCTCAATCCGAATGTCCGGGCGCAGGCAGTGCCGTTGCTCGGTGGACAAGCGAATATCGATCTGTGCGAGCCGGTCTCCTACGAGGATATGATCTACCTGCTGTCACGCGCGGCGCTGGTGCTGTCGGATTCCGGCGGCATCCAGGAGGAGGCGCCGTCATTCGGCGTGCCCGTGCTGGTGCTGCGCTGGAAGACCGAACGGCCCGAGGGTATCGAGGCCGGCGTGGCCGAACTGGTCGGCGCCGACGAGGAGCTGATCGTCGCCCGCGCCGCACATTGGCTCGGCGCGGAATCCGCGCCTTTGAAGGGCGCCATCGTCAACCCCTATGGCGATGGTCTGGCCGCGATCCGTATTGCTGATCTGCTCGGTCAATCGTCATGACGGCTGATCCGATCGGCGGTGACGTCGTGCTGTTCTCTTCGGCCGACTGGGGCGACCGCTACTGGACCAACAAGCAGCACACCGCGGTCCGGCTCGCCGCCCGCGGCTACCGTGTGCTTTACGTCGAGAGCGTCGGCATCCGCCGCCCTGGGCTGAACGCGCTCGATCTGCGCCGGATTGTCGGTCGGCTCCGGAGCGGCCTCGCGCCGATCCGCGAGGTGAGCAAAAATATCTGGCTGCTGTCGCCATTGACGATTCCGGTCGGGCATCGTTACGCCTTCGTCGGCGCGCTCAATCGCTGGCTGCTGCAGAGCCGGATCGGACGCTGGCTGAAGCGACGCGGCGCGACGCGCCCGATCGTCTGGACCTATCATCCCTATATGCTGGCGCTGGCCGAAGCGCTGAAGCCTGGGGCGGTCGTCTATCATTCCGTCGACGATCTCGGCGCCATTCCCAATGTCGACCATGCCGCCTATGACGCGGCCGAGAAGAAGCTGCTGCAGTGCGCCGACCACGTCTTCGTCACCAGCCGCGCACTGTATGATCGCTGCGTCGCCACCGCCGGCGCCCGCACGCACTACTTCAACAACGTCGCCGACATCGATCATTTCGGCTCTGCGCGCGACGTCGCGGCTGTGCCGGGCGATCTGGAGGCGATCCCGCATCCGCGCCTGATGTATATCGGCGCGCTGTCGGATTTCAAACTCGACTTCACGATGATCGCGGAGATCGCCGAAGCACGACCGGAGTGGCATTTCGTTTTCATCGGCGACGAGCGCGAAGGTCAGCACAGCGAGGACATCGCGCGCCTCGCGCAGCGACCCAACGCGCACTTCCTCGGCTGGCGCGCTTATGCCGCGCTGCCAGATTATCTGCGCGGCGCCGATGTCGCACTGCTGCCGCAGCAGATCAACGACTACACGCGCTCGATGTTTCCGATGAAGTTCTTCGAATATCTGGCGGCCGGGTTGCCGATCGTCGCCACGCCGTTGCCGGCATTGGCGGAATTCGCCGGGTATCACCACGTCGCGGCCAGCGCTGCGGCGTTCATCGCGGCTGTCGAAAAAGTGCTGCAATCGCCGTCGGCGGACCGGTTGCCGCTGGATCACCCGATCCTGCGGGCGAACTCCTGGGATGCACGGCTCGACGGCATGCTGGCGACCATCAACGGTCAGGCGGCGGGCGGCACCGCCGGCTGATACTTCGCCATCACTTCTTTGGGGTCGCCGGAGGCGACGATGCGACGGTTCTCGATGAAGAACGCCCGGTCGCACAGATTGATGATGTCGCCGGCCGAATGGGACACCAGTACGATAGTGCCGCCGTCGGCGCGAAACCGCTTCATGACTTCGGCGCACTTGGCCTGGAAGCGGTAGTCGCCGACCCCCAGCACTTCGTCGACCAAAAGGATTTCTGGATCGAGCTGCGACACCACGGCGAAGCCGAGGCGGGCCAGCATTCCGCTCGAATAGAATCGGATCGGCGTGTCGATGTGCTCTTCGAGTTCAGCGAAGGCGACGATCTGGTCGAGCCGCTTGCGGATTTCACGGCGCGAGAAGCCGAGCACAACGCCGTAGAGTTCGATGTTCTCGCGGCCCGAGAGGTCGGGGTGGAAGCCGGCGCCCAGCTCCAGCATCGAGGATACCCGGCCGTCCACGGTGATCTTGCCGCTGTTTGGACGCATCACCCCGGCGATCAATCCCAGCAATGTGCTCTTGCCGGCGCCGTTGCGGCCGATGAAGCCCACCGTCGATCCGTGCGGGATTTCGAAGGAGATGTCCTCGAGAACCTTGTGGTTACGGTCGTATTGCGATGCCTTGAAACCGTTCAGAACATAGTTCTTCAGGCCACCCGTCAGGAACGTATGGTCGGAAAAACTCTTGTCGACGTGTTCGAATTTGATTGCGACGCTCATGACGAGATTGCCTGATTCAATTTAGATCACCTCGGCAAAGCGATGTACGAGCTTGCGATAGACGTAGATGCCGAGGACCATGGCGATCGCCGCGTAAAGGTAGACAATGCCGATGTTCTGCCACTGGATGGTGTCCTTCATGAACACTCCGCGCCAGGCTTCGATCAGCGGCGTCATCGGATTGAGGTGCATGAACTTGCTATAGGGCGCGGGCACGCGGTCGATCGGATAGATCACCGGCGACAGATAGAACATCATGTTGAGGACGATGCCCAGGATGCGCTCCATATCGCGGAAGAACAGGTTGCAGGAGGCAATGGCCATCCCCAGTCCGAGCAGCAGGAAGAACTGCGCGGGGATGATCAAGATCATGCCGATCACGATATTCCAGCCGATCGGCAGGCCGTAGGCGTAGAGAAAACCCAGTGTGACCGGCACCGACATCACGTAGTGAAAGGTGTCCTGCAGGTTCAGTGCGATCGGCAGAACGAAGCGCGGAAACACCGACTTCTTGATCAGGCTGCCATTGGCGAGGAAGACCCCGCAGGCGCCCATCAGGAAGTTGGCGAACCACTGCCATGCGAACAGGCCGATGGTCAGGAACACCACGTAGTTCTCGACGTTCGAGCGCATGATAACTTGCAGCGCGAAGTAGAACACTAAAGCGGAGGCGAGTGGGTTGGCGATCGACCACAGATAGCCCAGTACGTTGTTCTTGTAGCGGACCTTCACTTCCTTGTGGGTCAAGGTCACGATCAGGTCGAGATACTGCCGCAGCGAGAAGCCGCGGCGGTGGCGCGACGTCCGGATGGGGGCCGTTGTCATGGTGCTTGTCATGGAATCTGGTTTCGATGCGTGCGGGCCAAGTGGTTACAAATGCGGCAGATTTTCAGCGGCCGCGCGACCATGGAGTGCTGGCAAAAAGAGCTTTTCCGGCGCAGATGTCCGCTTCTTCGCTATCAAGTCAAGACCTCATTGACCGGCTCCGGCGGCATCGGGAGTGCGTCAGCGTGGGGTTGCGCCCCGAAACTGGCTAAATCGCGGCCGGACGCGCGCCGCCGCGGCGGCTTTCTAGCGCGTCCACATAGACCTGCCGAATCCGACGTAGAAATACCGCTTCGGAATATTCGGCGTCAACGCGGGTGCGGCCTGCTGCGCCGAAACGGTCGGCTAGGGCTGGGTCGTTCAGCAGCCAGTTGACGGCATTGGCCAGCGCATCGGAATCGTTTGGCGCAACAGTAAAACCTTCAAGGCCATCGCGGGCGATAGTCGGAACCGCGGTGGGGAGGCTGGTATTCACAACTGGAAGCCCCGCCGCCATCGCCTCGATCTGGACGATACCGAAGGCTTCCGCTGTGGTCACCGAGGGCAGCACGAAGGCTTTCGCTGCGTGCAGCCAGGCCTTCATGGCATCGCGCGGTAGGAACCCGGTCAGGATCAGACGGTTGGCGACGCCAAATTCAGCCGCGAGTTCTTGCAGCCGCTGATATTCGCTGCCCTGGCCGACGATCACCGCCTCTCCATCGATTCGCTGCAGCGCCTTCAGCAGCACCGGAAAGCCCTTGTAGGGCACCAGCCGTCCCATCGAGATCACCAGCCGCTGATGTTTGGCACGCAGCGCGTCAGCCTGCTTCTTCACGCTGTCGGTGAGATCAGACCATTCGCCGAGTGCAATGCCGTAAGGCACGATCACGCATTTGCTGGCATACGGCGCGAGAAACGGCGAACCATCGATGATCGACTGGTCGGATACGACGATACGATCCGCACGCGCCAGCGTGCGCCGGACCAGCGGCGCGACCAGCGGCATCACGGCTTTTCGACCGAGGATTTCGGCATGCCAGTGCACCACCACGGCGGTGTCGTCGGGCACGCCCAATGCCATGCCGAGATCGTTGAGCGGAAACGGGGCATGCAGCGCAAGCACGTCGCACTGCCGCGCGGCCCGCTTCAAGGCAAAAGGAAACTGCGGCGCGATTGGCATCGAGGAGATTTCGCCGAACGAGCGATGCGCCGAGATAGGGGTGCCGTCCAGTTCGAACTGCCGGGCCGGGCCATTGGGGCTCACCGTCAGCACGCTGACCTGATCACCGCAGTCGCGCAACTGCGCCAGTTGCGACATCACGGCGGGGATGCCGCCCTCGATGTCCGGCCGGAAGATCTTGTAGGCGTGCGTCACGCGCATCGATGTCGGGGCTTTCGTCATGGTGGGGAGTTTCGTAGCGGGGTTCTACCACGCAGGCGCCGCGCGACCAGCCGGTTCTGCAAGATTCACCATTCCGATGCTGCCTTGATTGTGGCCTATTAGCGTGCAACTTCCGCATAATAAGATTTGCCGAAATTCTCAAGCCTTGGCAATTGGTACGTGCAATGACGCAACTGGATAATATCTCGCAGCTCAGTGCGGCTGCCGGAGAGGACATCGTCGGGACATTGAAGACCCTGATGGTGGATAATGCGCTGCCGCTATGGGTGGATCGCGGCTGGGATCGGCCGAACGGCGGGTTCGCCGAACGGTTGGACCGTGAGGGTCATACTGATCTGGCCGCGCCCCGACGCGTTCGCGTCCAAGCCCGCCAGATCTATTGCTTCGCCAAGGCTGCGCAGCTCGGCTGGTATCCTGAAGGTGCCGAGATTGCGCGCAAGGGTCTCGATTACATGCTCGCCAAGGCGAAGGCGCCGGATGGCAAGCCGGGCTTCGTGCATATTCTCGCGCCCGATGGTTCTGTGCTGAACCCGCTGCGTGACACCTATGACCACGCTTTCGTCCTGCTGGCACTGGCGACGGTCTATCAACTGGATCGCGATGCAAGGGTGCGCGCCGAGATCGACGAATTGATGCAATTCATCGATACGCAATTGCGCTCGTCAGACGGCGGTTATCTCGAGGGCGTGCCGGCTTCGATGCCGCGTCGGCAGAATCCGCAGATGCATCTGCTGGAGGCCTTCATCGCAGCCTTTGACGCGACCCATGATCAGGCGTTCCAGGCGCGGGCTGGCGATCTGTTCGGTCTGTTCTCGTCGAATCTGTTCGACGCGAAAAAGGGCGTGCTCGGCGAATATTTTGAGCAGGACTGGTCGCGGATCGAGCCGGTCAGCGTCGAGCCGGGGCATCAGGCGGAATGGGTGTGGCTGCTCAAGCAGTTCGAGCGCATCACCGGTTGCCCGACCGGGAAATATCGTGCGGCACTGTTGGAGACGGCACTGCGCTATCGCGATGCCAGCGGGTGCCTGATCGATGAAGGGGATGCGCAGGGCAATGTCGTGAAGGCGACGCGGCGGTTGTGGCCGCAGACCGAGATCGTCAAGGCGTGGCTGGCGCAAGCCGAATCTGGTGTCGAGGGCGCCGCCGATGAGGCGCGCGCAGCACTTGTCCGCCTGAACAAGCATTATCTCCGGCATCCGATCAAGGGCGGCTGGTACGATCAGTTCGACGCCGAGGGGCGTTCGCTAGTCAATACCATTCCGGCGTCGTCGTTCTATCATATTCTCTGTGCCGTCGCCGAAGCGGAGCGAGTGCTCGGAGTGTAGTCCTTACGTCGGGCTTGTCGAATGGCGGAAACGCGGTGCATATTCGGTGGCGTTACGTATTAAATTTAGTTCTTTGAAAACGAGGCGACTTTCTAAATATTGAACTTCGCGAACCCCATCAGATTGCTGTCGTGGAACGTGTGACTCCGATTCATGAGATTCGATAACCGACTCGACCGGTAGCGTTTCCTCACCCGCGCGGTTTCGCCCGGAACACCACGAAATGCGACATCGCGAAATTCACGACGAAGCTTGTGAAGATGGCGCCGATCTTGGCGACGTAGACGGTCACGACTTCCGACAGGGCCAGCAGCGTGACCGTGTTGGCGACCATGCCGAGCAGGCCGGAGGCGGCGAAGGCGAGATAATGCTTCAGG
>Ga0153956_1000596_pt1 | contig 38940 bp, 35 predicted proteins | sample TSFL040MetaG_FD_104704 | JGI IMG/M metagenome (GOLD analysis project Ga0153956, IMG submission 104704) | Attine ant fungus gardens microbial communities from Florida, USA - TSFL040 MetaG | ecosystem: Host-associated > Fungi > Mycelium > Unclassified | place: USA: Florida, Wekiwa Springs... | reverse complement strand
GGTCGTGGTCCCGGGCCATGGCCCGATCACGGACGTCCAGGCCGTGCGCAACCTCAAGCATTATTTCGAGTACGTGCGCGACGAGGCCCGGCGCCGCTTCGAGGCCGGCATGGATTTCTACGACGCGGCCCGCGACATCGTCATGACGCAGTTCCGGACCTGGACCGATCCGGAGCGCATCGTGGCCAATGTGTTTTCACTCTACCGGCAGTGGGGCGTGAGCTTCACCCCTGAACAGCAGCGAGACCTGTTCGGCGCCATGGGCCGCTATCACAAGCAGCTGCAGGCCCATGCGGCGCGGTGCGGCCATGAGCGCTGAAATCAACCTCACCCATGATCCGGCGCGGCGCAGCTGGGTGGCGAGCGCGAATGCGCCGGGTACCGACTTCCCGCTGCAGAACCTGCCGTTCGGGGTGTTCCGGCCGGCGCCGGGGCAGGAGCCCCGCGGTGGCGTGGCGCTGGGCGACGAGATCATCGACCTGGCGCGCCTGCGGCAGCACGGCTTCCTCGAGGGTGCCGCCGCTGCCGCGGCGCAGGCCGCCAGCGGCGCCTCGCTGGCGCCCCTGCTGGCCTGCACGGACGCGGAACTGCATGCGCTGCGGCTGCGATTGTCGGATTTGTTCGAGCAGGGCTGCGGCATTGAGCGTACCCGCATCCGGGAGTGCCTGAGCCCGGCCGCCGCGGCTGAACTGCTGCTGCCGGTCAAACCCACGGCCTTCACCGACTTCTGCACCTCCATCGATCACATCCGCCGCATGGCGCGCGGCAAAGTTCCCCTGGCGGCGATGTCACTGCCCGTGGCCTACAACGGCCGTGCCAGTTCCCTCAGGGTCAGCGGTACGCCGGTCGTGCGGCCGCGGGGCCAGTACGAAGACCCGCCCGGCAGCGGCAAGGTGAGCTTCGGGCCCGAGCCGCTGCTCGACTTTGAACTGGAGTTCGGCGCCTGGCTGCGCAATACCACCACCCTGGGCCGGCCGGTGAGCGTGGCGGATGCCGGGCGCATGCTGTTCGGCTGCTGCCTGGTCAATGACTGGTCCGCGCGCGGCATCCAGTTCTTCGAGTCCATCCTGGGTCCGTACCTGGGCAAGAGTTTCCTGACCAGCATCAGCCCCTGGATCGTGACCCGGGAGGCGCTGGCGCCCTTCCGGGTTGCCGCGCGGGGGCGTGGGGCGGGCGAGCCCGGCGTACCTGATCACCTGGTTGATCCGCATGACCGGGCGCACGGGGCGCTGCAGGTTGAACTCACCGCGGAGCTGCGCGCGGCCAGCGGCGCCAGCCTGCGCGTCACGCGCACCCGGCTGTCCGGGCTGTACTGGACCCTGGCGCAGATGGTGGCGCACCAGGCCTCCAATGGCGCGCCGCTGGAAGCGGGAGAACTGATCGCCTCAGGCACGGTATCCGGCGCTGCGCAGGAAGCGCGCGCCTGCCTGGCCGAAATCACCCTGATCGACGGCACGCCACTGCAGCTTGCGGATGGCAGCACCCGTACCATGCTGCTGGACGGCGACACCGTCGTACTGCGCGGCACGGCGCACGCCGAAGGCTATGTAGCCATCGGCTTTGGAGACTGCACCGGGACCATCCACCCGGCCGGGAGCCTTGCATGACCCTCACGACCTGCGGCGAGCGCCGGCCGAGCCGCATTGCCGCACGCGGCAAGCAGCTGGTGATCGACATCCACGCCCACCTGGGTATTCCGGCCGCGGATGAGCTCATCCGCGCGCGCTACCCCGGCCCCCCGCCGGGCATCAATGACTTCACCAGCCCGAAAACCCAGGAGGTCAATCGCGCCCAGTTCGCCGCCATCGGTGCCACGCTGAACGGCCTGACCCGGCGCCTGGCGGACATGGACCGGCTGGGCATCGACATCCAGGCCGTGAGTCCCAGTCCCGGGCAGTACTTCTACTTCGCCGACCCGGAAACCGGCCGCAGCGCGGCCCGCACCATCAACGACGGCATCGCCGCCGCCGTCGCCGCCCACCCCGATCGCCTGGTCGGCATGGGCACCGTGCCGCTGCAGGACACGGACATGGCCGTCTGCGAAATGCGCCGCTGCGTTCGCGACCTCGGGTTGCGCGGCATCGAGATCAGCTCCAACGTCAACGGCGAGGACCTGCACCGCGAACGCTTCCGGCCGTTTTTCGCCGCCGCCGAGGAACTCGGCGTGCTGCTGTTCCTGCACCCGCTGGGCTTCACCCAGGCACAGCGCATGAGCGAGTACTACTTCAACAACCTCATCGGCAATCCACTGGAATCCACCCTGGCCATCGGGCATCTGATTTTCGGCGGCGTGCTGGACCGGTATCCGGGCCTGCGGATTTGCGTGGCCCATGGCGGCGGTTACCTCCCCGGGTACTGGGGACGCATGGACCACGGCTGGCGGGCCCGCGCGGACTGCGCCGAGCACTGCCGGCATGAGCCGTCGTCGTACCTGCGGCGCCTGTGGCTCGATACCCTGGTGTTCGACCGGGAGCAGCTGCAAGGCCTGCTCCGCACCCATGGCGCCGACCGGCTGTGCCTGGGCACAGACTATCCCTTCGACATGTCCGAGCCTGATCCGGTCGGCTTCCATGCCGGCCTCGACGAGGAGGCGAGGCGCAAGGTCCTGGGCGCCAACGCGGCGGAGCTCCTGGGACTCCAGGTTCAGCCATGATCTGACACCGCCGGGCAGGCGCCAGTCCCGCCGATGGCCACGAATTCGCCGGAGAACCTGCCGGCAACCTGCCCGGCATGTTCGACCAGCGCTGAAACGGTAATCCGCGCACGTCCCTTCAGGGTGAGCATGCGCAGGAACTTCTGCCATGACTGCTCCGCATCCAGGACCGCGATTGCCAGGAACTCCCCGGATACCGGGCTTTCATACTCCATGGTGTTGCGCTGTATGACGAGCCGCGCGGTCCGGCGCTCATCCTGCAGCCGGCTATGAAGCAGCGACCATGCCGCGAGGATGGCGAGTGCCGACATGCTGCCGCCAAATGCAGTCTCACGATGGTTGATGTTCGGCTGCAGCGGAGCCCACAGCACTGCCCGGCCCGGCCGCACCGATTTGACCGACACACCCATCGCCCGTGACAGCGGGATGTGCTCGTGAAGGTAGTTTTCGAGTTCCGCGGCAGTCAAACGCCCTCCGCAATTTCCAATGGCGTACCGGCAGGCAGCCTCCGGCCCGCGGTTTGCCTCCACCCTGGCCGGCGCTGCCGCACACGAGGCGGGCGGCTACGCCCGCTTTGCCTGGTACTGCGCCAGCAACGCCTGCTCCTTCTCCGGGGACAATCCGGCCTTCAGATGCGTCTGTTGCGCTTCCGGCCGGCCCAGCTGCCATTGCAGCGTGTCGCGCGCCGTCGTGGCAATCGGCGTGATCGCAAGGCCCGCGCCCAGGGCACGGGCCGCACTGATCCGGGCGAAGCCCGCCGTATCGCCGGTCGGTGGCACCCAGATCGGCAGGTCCACCTGCTGGCGCTCCAGGAAGTCGGCGGCCACCCACGCCGGCACCGGCGGTGGACTCGGATGCGCCAGGGCTTCGGCCGCCTCGGAACTGGCCGCGATCAGGCCGCCCATGGTGTAGGCACCCGGTGGCGTGACGACATTGAATGTCCCGGTGAGGTTGTGTTCCACGCAGTCGAGGGCAAAGCGGGCCAGGTCCCGGGCATCGATGAACTGCACCGGGTCGCCCGGCGTGCCGGGTGCGAGCATCGTTCCACCACGCGCAGCCCGGGCCGGCCAGTAGGTGAAGCGGTCGGTCGGATCATCAGGGCCGACCACGAATCCCGGTCGCAGCACCAGCGCCCGGCCCGGCATGATGCCGGCCAGGGTCTTTTCGCACAGCGCCTTGAGTCCGCCGTAAGTCTCCCCGGTGACCTGTTCCACGGCCTCATCCTTGAGCCGGGCCAGGGGCGAGTTCTCGTCGTTCGCCGCCGCGAAGCTCGCATAGGCCGAGATGGAGGAGATGAACAGGTAACGCCGTACCTGGGGCGCCAGCAGTTGCGCGGACAGCCGCACATGCCGGGGCACGTAACCCGAGTCGTCGATCACCGCGTCCCAGCGCTGGCCGCGCAAGGCCCCGAGCTTGCCGTTACGGTCACCTGTCAGTTTCTCGACGCCGGGAAACAGACCCGGGTTGGACTTGCCGCGGTTGAACAGCGTGACCTGGTGGCCGCGCTGCAGAGCGATCTGCGTCAGGTGCACACCGATGAACTGCGTGCCGCCCAGGATCAGCAGCCGCAGCGGGTGGCCACGCCCCGTCCTGGCGCCGGGTTCCGCGACCGCGCCAGTGGCCAGCCCCAGGCGGCTCGCGCCCAGTGCCGCCGCGGCAGTGCCAATGAAGTTGCGTCGTTTCATGGGGCTACCTCGGTTGTGAGGTCATCTGCTGCTCAGTGCCGGCGCGCGTTGAGTGCCGAATAGATCGCCTCACCGGCGGTATCGCGCGCGATGAGCGAGCCCTTGGCATCACTCCCCGGTACCCAGGTGCGCTGGATCAGGCCCACCGCGATCAGGTGATTGACCGGATCGATCCAGAAATAAGTGCCGTAGATGCCCGACCAGTAATAGGTTCCCGCCGGCCAGGGCTCATGGGTCGAGGCCGGATCGCCGGCGATCGCAAAGTCCAGCCCGAAGGTCGTCCCGGGTCCTGCCATGCCCACGAACACTCCCGCCGGCAGCGCGTTCTGGTGCATCAGCCGCACCGTCCCGGGCTTGAGCAGCCGCACGCCGTCGAGTTCGCCGCCATTGGCCAGCATCTGGCAGAAACGCGCATAGTCCGACACCGTCGAGTACAGCGCGCCACCGGGGGAGGGCAGCCGCGGCACCTTCGCGGCCACGACCTCACGCCCGCCGGGCGGCAGTGTCGGCACCAGCGCGCCGGTGTTGTCAGGTGCATGTGGCAGCGCCAGCCGCTCCCGCGCCTTGCCCGGCACGGCGAAGCCGGAGTCCTTCATCTTCAGCGGCATCAGGATCTTCTTCCGGACGAACTCCGCGTACGGCATCCCCGACAGTTTTTCGATGATGTAGCCCTGGATGTCGGCGCTGACGCTGTACTCCCAGGCCGTGCCGGGCTGGTGTTTGAGCGGCAGCGTCGACAGCTTGCCGATCATGCCCGTGAGGCTGCTGTCCGGGTCGGTCAGTTGCGCCGCCCGCACCAGTCGGTCGGCCGGCGTATCCGCAAACACCCCGTAGGTGAAACCGGCGCTGTGGCTCATCAACTCGCGCATGGTTGCCGGGCGGGACTGCGGCACCAGGTGCCCCTGCTCATCCATCACCTTCAGGTTCGCAAGCTGCGGCACGAACTTTTCGATCGGATCATCCAGCGACCACTTGTGCTGCTCGTACAGCATCATCATGGCGACCCCGGTCACCGGCTTGGTCATCGACGCAAAAGCGCCCACCGAGTCCGTCCGCATGGCCTTGTGCAGCCCGGTGTCAGCGGAGCCGTAAGCATCCAGGTCCACGCGCCTGCCGTTCTGCAGGATCAGCGTCACCACACCGGCCGCCTGTTTTTCATCCACCAGCGCATGCATCTTCCGGTTGATGCCGGCGATGTCCTGGTGCGTGAGCGCCGGCAGGGGAGCGGTCCAGGCCGCCGACATGACCGCGCAGGCCGTCAGGGCTGCAAAAAGCGGGTGAATCCGGTGCATGAGAGTCCCCTGGCTTTGTAATATGCGCCCGCAAGCCTAGCGCAAACCAGCGGTGAAAACCCATGCCCGTCCAGGACTTCAGTCACTTCAACCTGCGCGCCCACCGGCCGCTGCTGGATGAGCTGCGGGACTTCTACGTCCGCATCGTCGGCCTGCAGGTCGGCCCGCGTCCGCCGCTGAACCACTACGGCTACTGGCTCTACGCCGGCCCCCGGGCCGTGCTGCACCTGTCGGAGGCCAGGCCTGACGACGTGCGCCCGGCGAACGTGATCAGCACCTACGACCACACCTCGTTCCAGTGCACGGACCCGCAACAGTACGCGCAGCAGCTGCGGGCCGCGGGCATCGCCTTCCGGGTGAACCAGGTCCCCCTCACGGGCGATCTGCAGTACTTTTTCCAGGACCCCGCCGGCAACGGCGTTGAACTGGTTTTCGAGTCCTGACGCTTCCGTTCCCGGGACCTGGCGGCTGCGTAACCTAATTTCCGCTGGAGGCTGCGGCCGGGGCCGCCGCGGTGGCAGGCGCCGAATCCGGACTTGCACCCGCGGCACCCGGAGTCGCACCCGCAGTTGCCGCCGCGGCACCCGTACCCGCACCGGCTGCGGTTGCCGCCGCTGCGCCTGCCGCGGTATCCGGTGCCGTGTGGTCCGCCAGCAGCTCGGCGTTGATTTCATTCACCAGCATGGGAATCTCACCTTCGCCGTAGCCGATATGAATGGCCTTGATCCTGCCATCGCGGCCCACGATCAGCATGTGCGGTATGCCATCCACACCGTAGGCCCGGGCGGCGCGGTCGGAGGAATCCCTTACCAGGGTGATGTCCCGGTCCTTGAGGATCTGCTTGATGCGGATGAACTGCGAAAAGTCCTGGTCCCGGTTCACCGAAACCACGACCAGCTGCCTGCGCGTCGCCTGCTTTTGCACTTCCAGCAGCACGGGCAGCTCCTTGCGGCAGGGCGGGCACCACGAGGCCCAGAACGAGATGATCACCACCTTGCCCCGGTAGTCGCCCAGATGCACAGCGTCGCCCTTGGCATCCTTGCTGAACACGTCCGGGGGCGTGTCACCCACCTTGAGGACCGCGGTCCTGGCGCCAGCCGCCGGCGCCTGCAGCGCCATCAGCAGCACTGCCAGCAGACCTGTCATCGCGCGCCTGGAAAACAGCTTCATGCCGGATCCCTTCAGGAGATGTTCAGACCGACAAGCATGAGCCGCGACGTCCGATGAAGTAAAGCCATGACCGGTGAGGGACGGATGAACCGGCAATGACGCGCCGCACAACCTTGTCATCAGATAAGCTGCGGCAACGAACGGGCCTTCAAGGAACGAACCCATGCAGTCGGTCGGCCTTCAACTCCTGCACTTGTGGCGGCGCCTGCGCCCCTGGCCCGGTGGCAGATGGCTGTTCGGCCGCCTGCTCCGGCTGCGCGTGCCCTACTCAGGCTCTGTCAACCCGCGGTTCCTGATCCTGGAGCCGGGCCACGCGGAGGTCGAAATCCCCGATCGCCGCGCCAACCGCAATCACTTGCGCAGCGTGCATGCCATCGCCCTGGTGAATGTCGCCGAGCAGGCCAGCGGTCTTGCCATGCTCACCGGCCTGCCGCCCGGCTTCCGTGCCATCGTCATCCACATCACCATGGAATACCTGAAAAAGGCCCGCGGCCCCATCCGTGCCGTCAGCACCGTGGCCCTGCCGCAGGTCACCACCGACACGGATATCGACGTCACCGCGGATTGCCTCGACCGCGCGGGCGCCGTCGTCGCCCGCGCCACCGTGCGCTGGCGCGTCGGACCGGTGCGCTGATGCAGACCGTCTTCACCCGCCAGGCGAATGTCGCCGTGCCGTTGATCTGCGGCCCCATGTACCCCTGTTCCAATCCCGAACTGGTGGCGGCGGCGAGCGAAGCCGGCGCCCTGGGCGTGATCCAGCCCCTGTCCCTCACCTATGTCCACGGCTACGAATTCAGGGCCGGTCTGCGGCACATCCGCACCTTGACCACCCGGCCGCTGGGCTTCAATGCCCTGATCGAGGCCAGCAGCCGCAAGTACCTCGAACGCATGAGCCGGTGGATCGACATCGCGCTGGAGGAGGGCGTGCGGTTTTTCATCACCTCTTTAGGGAATCCGCGCTGGGTCTGCGACCGCGTGCACGCCGTGGGTGGCGTGGTCTACCACGATGTCACCGAGGCCCGCTGGGCCCGCAAGGGCCTCGACGGCGGCGTCGATGGCCTGATCGCCGTGAATGCCAATGCCGGGGGTCATGCCGGCAGCCTGGGTCCCGAGGCGCTGCTCGATGAACTGCGGCCCTTCGGCGTGCCGGTGGTGGCGGCCGGCGGCGTCGGCACGCCGCAGGACTTCGCCCGGCTGATCAACATGGGTTACGCCGCCGTGCAGCTCGGCACGCGCTTCATCGCGACCACCGAATGCAGCGCCAGTGCGGCCTACAAACAAGCGATTGTCGATGCCGCCGCGGATGACATCGTGCTCACCGAACGCCTCAGCGGCGTGCCGGTGGCGGTGATCCGCAATGCCCACGTCGAACGCCTGGGCACCCGGGCAGGCCCCGTGGCGCGCTGGATGCTGCGCGGACGCAGGACCAAGCACTGGATGCGCATGATCTACACCCTGCGCTCCTTCCGCAGCCTGAAAAAGTCCCTGTCCTCGTCCGACACCTCGGCCGACTACTGGCAGGCCGGCAAGTCAGTGCAGGGTATTGAATCCGTCGTGCCGGCCGCGCAAGTCGTCCGCTCGTTTGCCGCGGCGCTGCCGTGATGGTGCGACACGGGTCACGCGCCGCAGGCCCAGTCCGGCGGGCCGCGCCTGCCGGACACGATGCAGCGCATGACACAGGTTGCCTGGCGCGGGCAGGGACAGCCGGCAGCGGCCGAGCGCGGCCGCGAAAACCTGAGCCGGCACCAGTACCAGCCGGACCGCTGCCGGCGGGCACCAGTGCTGCAGCAGCGTCTGTGCAATTTCAAAGCGCTCCTGCTGCAACAGCCCCAGCAGGCGCAGTGCGCGGGCCTCGTCCCGGCCCAGGCGGGCGCAGAACAGGGCGCGGATGTCGGCCCGCTTCCCGGCCGCTGTCACCATGATGTGGCACAGCGTATCGAACGCCTCGGCCCCCTCGGGAGCGATCCCCACCACCTTGAACCCCTGGCGCCAGTTAAGGCCTGCATCCGGGCCACCGCTGTGGTTTTCCATCCATAGACGCAGTGAGGAGACGACGAAGAGCTCGGCAGGTCCAAGCTCGCACAGCAGTTGCTCAAGGGGGTCTGTGGATCGCGAGCGGGTTTTGAGCATGCAGGACTCCTCGTACGTCTCCTCCCGGTCAGACTAACCGGCCATAAAAGCAAATGCAAATCATTCGTATTTAATAGTGCGCATAACCCCAACCTTTCCCCTCGGGACAGGAGTCGGCTTATCGCTGTGCTTCGGGCCCGTACAGCTCCTGGTGTGCCGCCCGCAGCTGGAAGACGCTGGGCTTGGTGACACCAAAGCGCAGGAATGCCACCGCGGCAATCATGACCCGGTCGCAGTCCGGCAGGTCCGCCAGCCACCGCAGCGTGACCTTGCTGGGCGCGCCGGCCGGCGGGTTGTCCTGCACCTGCTGCGCATAGGCGATCATGACGTCGAGGGCACGCTGGAACTGCGCATCCGTCGGGGGTCCCGACACCCCCTGGCAGCGCAGCACCGCGGCCAGGAACATCCTCTCGAAGGCGTCGAGCGTGTCATTGTCGGGTACAGCGTTCGGCGAGTTCACGGGCGGCTCCAGCAGCGCAACGGGCAGCTTCGAACCTACACCCGTGCACCGCCTCCTCAGCAAATGCTTCTGCTGATTACTGTATAAAGCCGCCCGCCTTGCGGCTATGCGTCAGCGCCGATCCCGTCCAGCGTCCGGATCGCCTCGGCCGGCAGCTCCAGCGCCGCGGCCGCGAGGTTCTCCCGCAGGTGTCCCACCGAGGATGTTCCCGGAATCAGCAGCACGTTTGGCGATCGGCGCAGCAGCCACGCGAGGGCCACTTGCATCGGCGTTGCGCCCAGGTCCCGCGCCACCCGCGACAGGGTTTCGGATTGCAGCGGGTTGAAGCCACCGAGCGGGAAGTAGGGCACGTAGGCGATGCCGTCGCGCGCCAGCTCATCGATCAACGCGTCATCCGCGCGGTGCGCGATGTTGTAGTGGTTCTGCACGCAAGCGACGTCCGTGATGCTGCGCGCCTGCGCGATCTGCGTGCGTGTGACATTGCTCACGCCCACGTGCCGGATCAGTCCCTGGTGCTTCAGTTCCGCCAGCGCGGTGATCTGCGCCTCGATCGAGCCCTCCACGGGACCGCCCATGGGATTGAACATGCAGCGGAAGTTCACCGCCTCGATGACATCCAGCCCCAGGTTGCGCAGGTTGTCGTGCACCGCCTGCACCAGTTCCGCGGGCGAATAGGCCGGCAGCCAGGAGCCATCCGGGCCGCGGCGCGCCGCCACCTTGGTGACCAGCACCAGGTCCTTCGGATACGGGTGCAGCGCCTCCTTGATGATCTGGTTGGTGACATGCGGGCCGTAGTAGTCGCAGGTGTCGATGTGATTGACGCCGCTTGCTACCGCCTCGCGCAACACCCGCACCGCCATGGCCCGGTCCTTCGGCGGCCCGAAGATATGCGGCCCCGACAGCTGCATGGCACCGTAGCCCAGCCGCCGGACCATGCGGTCCCCGAGCTTGAAGGTCCCCGCACGCTCCAGGGTGGAACTCGGAATCTTCGCAATGCTGTCGGTCATGACATTCTCCTCGTGCGCAATCGGCAATAACGGACTCCGGACCGGCGCAGCTCGATGCTCCGCTACGCCTGCGGCAGGATTGTGAGCACTACCTCCGACGGCCGGCACAGCCGCGTGCCCCGTGGCGTGATCACGAACGGCCGGTTGATCAGGATCGGGTGCGCCATCATCGCATCCAGCAGCTGATCATCCGTCAGGGCGGGGTTGTCCAGGCCCAGCTCTGCGTAAGGCGTGCTCTTTTCCCGCAGCGCTGCGCGAACCGACAGCCCCGCCGCCGCGATCATCACGGCCAGCTGCGCGCGCGTGGGCGGGTTTTTCAGGTATTCAATGACCGTGGGTTCGATGCCGGCGGCGCGGATCATGCCCAAGGCGTTGCGCGAAGTGCCGCAGGCGGGGTTGTGGTAGATCGTGACGGTGCTCATGCGGACTCCTGCGCGTGCCCGCTGGCGGGCCGGAATCCGGCATTGTAGCTAACCGGACAGCCCTCGCCGCCCCGGCGCCGGGATCGGCTGGCCCACGAGCCGTTCCACCCGCGACCGCGACAACAGGCCGCGGACGATCACATCGCCGTGCTCGGGGTATTCCACCACCAGCACGTGCGTCGCGCGGGTGGCGGCGAAGAACCTCACCACGTCCGCGACCCGGGCGGCGCGCAGCCGCTTCAGGTCCAGGGTCTGCGCATCCTCCCAGGCGGTCATGATGTCGCGCACCCGGATGCCCCGGGATTGCAGCTGGCCGGTTTCGTGCAGGAACAGCGTCGGGCGCTCACCGCGGATGTCCTGCGCGGTGATCAGGCCGATGACGGCCTCGTCTTCCACCACCAGCAGGCTCTGCACGCCGGCCGCCTGCATGCCGGACAGGGCGTCATCGATGAGCTGGTTGCCGGACACCGTGGCCGGCTGCTCCAGCTGGAAATCCGTGACCACGCGCATCGCCGGGTCGTGCTGGCTCACGGCCATGGCCGTGGACCAGCCGGCCGGCAGGCGGGCAACGGCGTCGTATTCATTGGCCGGCAGCACCGCGCCGCGGGTAAAGCCGGACAGGTCGGGCAGGTGCTGCAGCGAGACCACGGCTGGATTGAGTTGCATCATGTCGGCTTCTCCGGTCGGACTTCAGGATCAAAGCTTGCGCCGGCGGGCGTCAAATTACGCTCCGGCAGGCGGGGTACCCCGACTACCCCGAAGGGGGGAGGTAGGCCTCCTTCGGTCTTCGGCTGCGCCACGCCGGCCACGGGCGCATGATGGCTGCCGAGGTACAGCCGGGTACCGACGCCTGAGCGATCCGCACATGAAAGTCATTCTGTTTGGCGCGACGGGCATGGTGGGGCAGGGCGTGCTGCGCCAGCTGCTGGCTGACCCGGGCATCGAATCCGTGCTGGCCATCGGCCGCCGGCCCACGGGATTCTCGCATCCGAAGCTCAAGGAACGGCTCTGCCCTGATCTGTTCAACGTCGACGCGACCGGCCTCGACGCCTATGACGCCTGCTTTTTCTGCCTGGGTGTCTCTGCCGCGGGCATGGATGAGGTCCGGTACACCCGCCTCACTCATGACCTGACTCTGGACTGGGCACGGGTGCTGGCGCAGGTCAGCCCTGCAATCCGCTTTCTCTACGTCTCAGGTATGGGCACGGGCGGCAAGGCCATGTGGGCGCAGGTGAAGGGCCGCACGGAAAACGAGCTGCTCGCGCTCCTGCCCGGCGCCACCATGATCCGGCTGGGGGCACTGCGGCCGCTGCACGGCGAGAGTTCCACCACCTCCGGCGGCCGCGTGCTGCAGTCGTTGTTTGCACCGCTGTGGCCGCTGCTGCAGTGGCTCTGGCCCAGCGGCGTCATCACTACCGAGGAACTGGGCCGGGCGATGATCCTGGCCGCGCGCGCGCCCGCGTCCAAGCGCATCCTGGAAAGCGCCGACCTCGTGGCCCTGGGGCGCCCCGACCGGACACCCTAGGCCATGGTGATGACCACGCGGAAGCGCGCCGTGCCGCTCATCATGCGCGCCGCCGCCGCCGCGTCCTACATGACCGGCGCCAATCTCGTGGTCGCCGGCGGGTTGTAGTTGCCTAGAAGCTGACGACCGTCGCCCCTTCCACGCGGCCGATTTTTGCTTCCCGGCTTACCTTCAGGTCCACCGGCCGCTCGAAGTGCAGGGTCCCCGCGACCACCGCCCCCGGTGCAATCACGATCCTGGGCACGCGCTGGTGCGGGTCGCCGAACCAGCCAATCCACCCGAGCCAGTCGTCAAAGTCGTGCCGGGGACGGTACACGCCGATGCCGCCATCGATGCGCGCCCCCGCACCCACGTAGATGTCCCCCGAATGCGTCTTCACCGACCCCGCAACATGCACGGCCGCCAGACGCATGCCGCCATTCACGTTCGACAGGTTGCCGGCGATGTCCACGCCATCCGCCAGTGTCAGGTGGCCGTTGACCGTGGTGACGGCACCCGCGATATGCGCGCCCGCGCCCAGTTCGATGGCGCCGTTGACCGTGCCCAGCGAGGCCGCGGCCGCATGCGCATCCACGGTGACGCGGCCGTTCACCGTCGAAACCGGCCCGACACTGGCATCCGCGCCGATATGGATGCTGCCGTTGACCGCGTGGACCGCGCCCGCCTGTTCGTGGGGGTCCACATCAATGCTGCCATTGACCGTGGAGACATCACCCACCGGTGACGAACCTTCCACGTGGACGGAACCGTTCACCGACGTCAGACCGTCGCCCCAGGCGGGCGCGGTCAGCCCCAGGACGGACAGGGCCAGCAGGGCAGGGACAGTCACGGCGACGCCAACGCCGCCGTGGCGCAACAGGGGTGCGTTCATCGTTTCCTCCGCGAATCAGGGGAGAGACTCCCCCAGAACACACCGCGCGAGGAAAAGTTACAGCCGGGGCCCCTGGCCTGGAACCCGCCGGCGGGCAGGGTGGTGGTTCCGCATCTGCCGCTGACGGACCGGAGTCGATCATCACGCAGGCCCAGCGCTCCCGTGACCTGCGCGGGCGCGCCCCTTACACCAGCACCCGCTCGATCCCCCCGTCATTGGCCCGGCGCACATAGTCCGGCAGCCAGTCCGCGCCCAGGATGTGTCGCGCGACCTCCACCACGATGTACTCCGCATCCACCTGCGTTCCGTCCTGGTAGCGCGCCAGGCCCTGCAGGCAGGACGGACAGGAAGTCAGGATCTTCACCTGCGAGGCTCCCTCGGCCCGCAGTTTCTGCGCCCCGGCCTGGATGACCTCTTCTTTGCGGAACCGCACCTGGGTGGAGATGTCCGGCCGCGTGATGGCGAGCGTCCCCGACTCCCCGCAGCAGCGGTCACTGCGCTCCACCTTGCCGTTGCGCTCCTCGTTCACCAGGGTGTTGACCACCTTCATGGGGTCGAAGCGCTTCATCGGCGAGTGGCACGGGTCGTGGTACATGTAGCGCGCCCCCGTCACCCCCTCCAGCCGCACACCCTTTTCCATCAGGTATTCATGGATGTCGATGATGCGGCAGCCGGGGAAGATCTCGTCGAACTTGTACCCTTGCAGCTGGTCGTAGCAGGTGCCGCAGCTGACGACGACCGTGCGGATATCGAGGTAGTTCAGCGTGTTGGCTACGTGGTGGAACAGCACCCGGTTGTCGGTCGTGATCTGCTCTGCCTTGTCGAACTGCCCCGCGCCGCGCTGGGGATAGCCGCAGCACAGGTAGCCGGGGGGCAGCACTGTCTGCACCCCCACGTGCCAGAGCATGGCCTGGGTGGCGAGTCCCACCTGCGAGAACAACCGTTCCGAGCCGCAGCCCGGGAAATAGAACACCGCCTCCGAGTCCGCCGCCGTAAGCCTGGGGTTGCGGATGATCGGCACATAGGCCCGGTCCTCGATGTCCAGCAGCGCCCGCGCCGTCTTTTTCGGCAGCCCGCCCGGCATCTTGCGGTTCACGAAGTGCACCACCTGCTCGGTCATCTTGGGGCTGCCCGTGCTGGCCGGCGGCTGGCGCAGCTGCTTGCGCGCCAGCACCGACAGCAGCCGGTTGCCGGTGCGCTGGGCGCGGTAGCCCCAGTCGATCATCAGCTTGCGCGCCAGCTGGATGGTCTGCGGATTGGTGGCGTTGAGGAAGAACATCGACGCCGCGGTGCCCGCGTTGAAGCGCTTGGTCCCCATCCGCCGCAGCAGGTCGCGCATGGCCATCGACACGTCGCCGAAGTCGATGTCCACCGGGCAGGGCGTCACGCACTTGTGGCACACCGTGCAGTGATCCCCCACGTCCGCGAATTCGTCCCAGTGCCGCAGGCTCACCCCGCGCCGTGTCTGCTCCTCGTACAGGAAGGCCTCGATCAGGAGCGACGTCGCCAGGATTTTGTTGCGCGGGCTGTACAGCAGGTTGGCCCGGGGCACGTGCGTGGCGCACACCGGCTTGCACTTGCCACAGCGCAGGCAGTCCTTGATGGCTTCCGAAATCGAGCCGATGTCCGACTTCTGCATGATCAGCGACTCATGCCCCAGCAGGTTGAAGCTCGGCGTGTAGGCGCGGGTCAGGTCCGCGCCCGGCAGCAGCTTGCCCCGGTTGAAGCGTCCGTCAGGATCGATGCTGGCCTTGTATTCACGGAAAGCGCGCGTCTCCTCGTCCTTGAGATACTCCAGCTTGGTGATGCCGATGCCGTGCTCGCCGGAAATCACCCCGTCCAGGCGGCGCGCGACCGCCATGATGCGGGTCACCGCCTCCGTGGCCCGCGCCATCATGCGGTAGTCGTCCGAGTTCACCGGGATGTTGGTGTGGACGTTGCCATCGCCCGCGTGCATGTGCAGCGCCACCCACACCCGGCCATGCAGCACCCGCTGGTGCGTGGCCTCACAGGCCGAGATCACCGGCGCGAACATCCGGCCGTTGAAAACCTGGTGCAGCGGCCGCCGCAGCTCCCGCTTCCACGACACCCGCAGGGTGCGGTCCTGCACACTGTCGAACAGCCGCAGGCCGGGCGCGCGCGCCAGCTGCTCATGCAACGCCGGCAGCAGTTCCCGGTAGCCCAGCGCTTCAAGACGCGGCAGCGCCTCATGCAGCGGCGTGTCCAGGTTCGCGCGCAGGTACTGCCAGCGGGCCCGGGCCTCCCCCAGCAAAGCGGCCGACTGCGCCAGCCGTTCCGCCAGGATCTCCTCCGTCGACAGGTGGCTGGAGTCCGGGTCCTCCTCGCGCGCCAGGGTCAGCGAGCCCGCGAGGGTGTGCTCCAGTTCGTCGATCAGCTCCAGCTTGTTGTCCAGCGAGAACTCGACATTGATGCGCTCGATGGCGTCGGTGTATTCCCCCATGCGTTCCAGGGGGATCACGACGTCCTCGTTTATCTTGAAGGCATTGGTATGGCGCGCGATGGCCGCGGTGCGCGCCCGGTCGAGCCAGAACTTGCGCCGTGCCTCGGCGCTGACGGCGATGAAACCCTCGCCACTGCGTGCATTGGCGATGCGCACCACCTGTGAGGTTGCGGTGGCCACCGCCGCCTCATCATCCCCCACGATGTCGCCGAACAGTGCCAGCTTGGGCAGTGAGCCCCGCTTGGACTTGGTGGTGTAGCCCACCGCCTTCAGGTAGCGGTCATCCATGTGCTCCAGGCCCGCGAGCTTCACGCCCAGCGAGGCCTGCGAGTCCAGGAAGTCCTTGATTTCCACGATGGCCGGAATGGCATCGCGCGCCTGGCCGAAGAACTCCAGGCATACCGTGCGCGTGAACCGCGGCATGCGGTGCAGCACCCAGCGCGCGGCCGTGATGATGCCGTCGCAGCCTTCCTTCTGCACCCCGGGCAGGCCCCCCAGGAACTTGTCCGTCACGTCCTTGCCCAGGCCGGCCTTGCGGAAGCTCCGGCCCGGAATTTCAAGCCGCTGCGTCCTGAGCACCGTCGCGGTATCCGCGTCCTGGCGTCCATCCTTCCAGGCGAGGTCGAACACCGCGGTGCCGACGTCATGGATCTTGCCGCGGTTGTGGCCGATGCGCGTGACCTCCAGCCAGTTGCCCTCGCAGTCCACCATGCGCCACCAGGCCAGGTTGTCGACCGCCGTGCCCCACAGCACGGCCTTCTTGCCGCCGGCATTCATGGCGATGTTGCCGCCGATGCAGGACGCATCCGCGGACGTCGGGTCCACCGCGAACACCACGCCGGCCTGCTCGGCCGCAGTGGCGACCCGGCGCGTCACCACGCCCGCTTCGGAGCGGATCACCGGCACCTCGCCGTCCAGCCCCGGCAGGCGTTCAGGCTGCACCGGGCCCAGCGCTTCGAGTTTTTCAGTATTGATGACGGCGGCGCGGTCGGTCAGGGGAATGGCGCCGCCCGTGTAGCCGGTGCCGCCGCCGCGCGGGATGATGGTCAGACCCAGGGCGATGCAGGCGCGCACCAGCCCGGGGATTTCCGCCTCGCTGTCCGGCATCAGCACCACGAAGGGATACTCGACGCGCCAGTCGGTGGCGTCGGTCACATGCGAGACCCGCGCATACGGATCAAAGCGGATGTTGTCGGCGCGGGTATGACGGCGCAAGGTGCGCAACGCCTCCCGCCGCAGCCGGGCGCTGGCCGCAAAGCCCGACTCGAAGCGCTCGACCGCGCCGCGCGCCGCCTGCAGCAGCGTGCCCACCCGGGCTTGCAGTTCAGCGGCACCGCCCGCGCGCCGGCGATCGATTTCCGCCAGCCGGTGGTGCAACGCGGCAAACAGCAGCTTGCGCCGGCGGGCATTGTCCAGCAGGTCGTCCTGCAGATACGGGTTGCGGTCCACCACCCAGATGTCGCCCAGCACCTCGTACAGCATGCGCGCCGACCGGCCCGTGCTGCGTTCGTGCCGCAGCTCATCCAGCAGCTGCCACATCGGCTCCCCGAGCAGCCGGATCACGATCTCCCGGTCAGAGAACGAGGTGTAGTTGTAGGGAATCTCGCGCAGACGGTCGGAAGCCTGGGGCGGAGGGGAAGCCGGGGGCAGGGCGGAGGGTTCAGCGTACACAGCGTTAAAGGTCTGTTGACTCATGGGGAGGGGTCGATTCTAGACGTTCCGGCCGTCCCCCGTGGAGGTCAAGCCGCTGCTGAAGCTGGTTTTTTCGGGATCCCATGGCCGCCCCGCCACCCATTGCCGGCGCCAATGCCCCGCAACGCGCGAAACGATTTCGCGTCCCCGCCACGTTCGAGCACGCACTCTCGCGCGGCGGGCGCCGACCTAACGCCCCGGCAGCACGTAGAGCGTCGCCAGCATCAGCGCGAGGATGGCCAGCAACGACAGCGCGAAGGTGATGGTCCGCCAGGGTTGCAGACCCCGCAGGTAGACAATCGAGTGGGCGATGCGCGCAACGACAAAGATCGAGAATATCGGAACGGCCAGGGCGCTGCCGCCACCGGCCGATACATACACCAGGCCCAGCAGCAGGAACGGATAGATGGTGGCTTCCGCGTTGCGGTGCGCCCGCAGGTAACGGGCAACGGCCGGTGGGTCCATGTCGCAGACCGGTACGTTGTAGCGCGCACCGTCTTCCGGGTTGATTGCCACACCGGCCCGCGCCCGCCGCGCGCCGCTCAAGACCCACAGCACCAGAAGGTCCAGCACCAGCACGAGGGTTGCCAGGGCGTAGGCCAGGAACGCCGGATTGGCGGCCATGCCGGTCACCGCGACACCTGCCGCGCGCCCAGGTAGGCGACGAGGTTGTCCAGCGTGCCCGATGTGCCCTGGTCGACGCCTGCCCGCAGGAACTGTTGCAGGTGTTCCTGCGAAGCGCATTGGATTTCCACCAGCAACCGGGTGGCGTCGCCGTCGGCGGCGATCAGCACGCAGCCGACTGCGCCCATTGCCTCGAAGGTGAGCCGGTGCGGCGGGTCAATGTCCCCGTAGACACCCGCGAAAGGCAGAGCCGGGTGGGTTCTGGTCACGAACCTGAATGCACCGCCGGGCCGCAGATCGATCTCGCACACCAGCAGCGGCTCGCCCGTGGGGTCCCACCAGCAGGCCATGTGCTCCGGCCGGGTCCAGGCCTCGAACACCAGTTCAGGCGGCGCGACGAAGCGTCGCTCCAGCCGGATGCAATGCGCGGCGGTGTCGACAACCAGGGATGCATTTACCTGCGGGTGCTCAGCAGTCAGCATATCAAGAACCCCTGCGCTTCATGGCGGCCAGGTGAACCTCGAGCCGGTCGAACCGGCCCGACCACTGCGTCCGGAATTCGCTGATCCAGCGATCGATATCCTCGAGCGCCCGCGCCGTCAGCCGGCGCGGGCGTCGCTGAGCGTCACGACCCTGCTCAACCAGTCCCGCCTGCTCCAGCACCTTCAGGTGCTTGGAGATCGTCGGCTGGCTGAGAGAGAACGGCGCCATCAGCTCCGAAACAGTCGCCTCGCCCGCGGCCAGACGCACGAGCATCGCCCGCCGGGTGGGATCCGCCAGGGCGAAGAACGCACGGCTCAGCGGGTCGGAGTGATTGCTTTCAATTGCCATGAGGCTATATAGCCAAAATACTATATAAATGTCAAGTGACTTTCTCCCGGGCGCCGGCGCGAAACGGCGCGGCAGCAAGGGTCGCGTACCTTGTTCAGCTGAATGGGAATAGGCGCTTTTCTGAATAAACGCGCCTGTAATTACGCTGTTTTTGCGGACTCTCCTGGCGGATCCTGTCCATGTTCTTGACGGCGGGTATCGAGTGGATCACGGTATGGTCATGCGGGCTGAAAGTCTCGAAATCCTCACCCGGGCGGACGTGCCGCCGGCGCAGGCTCTGGCCTTCGTCCGGGCCATCGATCTCGAACTGGATGCCCGCGGCGACACGCTGGCAACCAAGGCTGACATCGATCGCGTGGAACTCAAGATCGAGAGCACCAAGAGTGAGCTGGTCCGCTGGGTGTTCAGCTGCATTCTGGGCCAGACCGCCGTGCTGCTCGGCGCCGCCTATTTCTTCACCAACCTGCTGACCAGGGCGCTGCATCAGGGATAGGGCGGCAGTTCCTCCGTTACGGCACCGGCACCGGCCAGCCGGTCACCTGCCCACGAACACCGTGCCGCCGTCCGGCGAGATCACCATCCGTGCCACCGTGTTCGGGCTGCTCGACGGATTTGCCGGTCTGAATACCAAAACGCCCCCGTCCCTGAATCCCCAGGAACGGGGGCGCCCTGCTTCAGCCCTTAACGCAGTCGCTGCTTACGCGGCGACATCCGCCTCCATCGCCCCGCGCGCAATGGCGCGGTTCACGGCGGACAGCACCGCCAGCAGCGAGGCCGTGATGATGTTGTTGTGTACGCCCACCCCGAACAGCGTCACCCGGCTGCGGGTGGTGATCTCGACGTAAGCCACCGCCTGCGCGCCGCTGCCCGCGGAGCGCGAGTGCTCGCTGTAGGACAGCACGTCCACCGGCAGTCCCAGGGCGTTGACGAAGGCGTCGATGGGGCCGGAGCCCGAGCCGGTGAGAGTCAGCGGCTGGCCGTTGCGCTCGATGTGCAGGGTCATCTGCTCGCGGTCGCTGCCGTCCTGGGCCGCCAGCTGGTGGGACTTGTAGCGGTAGGGCGCCTGCGCCTGCAGGTATTCAGCGGCGAACAGCTCGTGGATCTCATCCGAGGACAGTTCCTTGCCGGTCTGGTCCGCGGCGGCCTGCACCACCTGGCTGAACTCGATCTGCAGCCGGCGCGGCAGCACGAACTGGTGGTCGCGCTCCAGCAGGAAGGCGGTGCCGCCCTTGCCCGACTGGCTGTTGACGCGAATGATGGAGTCGTAGGTCCGGCCCAGGTCCTGCGGATCGATCGGCAGGTAGGGGATGTCCCAGATGCCGTTCGGGTCCTGCGCCGCGAAGCCCTTTTTGATGGCGTCCTGGTGGCTGCCCGAAAACGCCGTGAACACCAGGTCACCCACATAGGGGTGGCGCGGATGGATGGGCAGCTGGTTGCAGTGCTCGGCGCAGCGCGCGACTTCATTGATGTTGGAGAAGTCAAGCCGCGGGTCCACACCCTGGGTGTACAGGTTCATGGCCAGGGTCACGACGTCCACGTTGCCCGTGCGCTCGCCATTGCCGAACAGCGTGCCTTCCACGCGGTCGGCGCCGGCCATCACACCCAGTTCCGCGGCCGCAACCCCGGTGCCCCGGTCGTTGTGGGGGTGCAGGGACAGGATGATCGAGTCGCGGTCGTGGACGTGGCGCAGGAACCACTCGATCTGGTCGGCGTACACATTGGGGGTGGCCATTTCCACCGTGGCCGGCAGGTTGATGATGCTCTTGTGCTGCGGGGTGGGCTGCCACACCGCGTTCACCGCATCACACACCTCCACCGCGTAGTCGAGCTCGGTGCCGGTGAAGCTCTCCGGGCTGTACTGGAAAATCCAGTGCGTATCCGGGCGGCGCTCGGCCTCTCGGCGCACGCACTCGGCGCCGCGCACCGCGATGTCCTTGATGCCGGCCTTGTCCAGCTTGAACACCACCCGGCGCTGGGTGGTGGAGGTGGAGTTGTACACGTGCACGATGGCGCGCTTGACGCCCTCCAGGGCCTCATAGGTGCGCGCGATGATCTCCGGCCGGGCCTGGGTCAGCACCTGCACTGTCACGTCGTCCGGGATCAGGTTGCGCTCGATCAGTTCACGGCAGAAGTCGAAGTCCGTCTGGGAGGCCGCCGGGAAACCGATCTCGATTTCCTTGAAGCCGATTTTCACCAGCTGCTCGAACATCCGGTGCTTGCGCGGCCCGTTCATGGGCTCGATCAGGGCCTGGTTGCCGTCCCGCAGGTCGACGCTGCACCAGGCGGGCGGTGCGGTGATCACCCGGTTGGGCCAGGTGCGGTCCTTGATGTCGATCGGGGCGAAGGGGCGGTACTTCGAGGATGGATTCTTCAACATGACAAACCTGCGTGTTGTTCAGCTCAAGGCGGGCCGTTCCCGGGTCAAGGGGTTTTTCGGCTTAGGGTTCCCGTCTTGATGGCGCCGACGGGTGGCGCGTGTGATTAATGCGCCTGGCGGCGCAGGAGCAGGGCAAGCAGCAGCAGGCCGGGCGCCTGGGGCGCGGCCTGGATCGGAGTGCTGTTGCGCAAAGACTTCATCGGAGCCCAACCCTAGCACCGCCCGCGGCATCAGGACAAGTCCCGGTGCCTCACAAGCCTTGCGCGTCCGGGACCCGGGTCACACCCCGGCCCCGGTGCTATCTTGGCCGCCCGCGGCACCCGGGGGACCCAGGGTGCGCCGCCGCCTTATATAAGTAAGACAATGGAGTTTCCGCCCATGTTCAAGCGACTCGCTTCCCTGCTGCTGCTGGCGCTGCTGCCGGCCATGGCAATGGCCGCCTTCAAGCCCGATGCATCCACCGTGCTGATCACCGGTGCCAACCACGGCCTGGGCTTGGAACTGGCCCGGCAGTACGCCGACCTGGGCTGGAACGTCATCGCCACCTCCCATCGCCCTCCCGGTGATGCCCGCCTCAAGGAACTGGAAGCGCTGAAGCAGGCCCACCCGAACGTGGTCATCGAGCGCCTGGACGTCACCGACACGGCCATGATCAAGGCCCTGGCCCTGAAGTACAAAGACCAGCCCATCGACGTGCTGCTGAACAACGCCGCCAATGTCGAACCCACCTTCGCCGCTGACATGGCCGAGGGCGCCAAGACCTGGGATCAGCTCGACTTCGACGCCGCCCGCCGCGACTTCGACGTCAACACCCTGGGACCCATGCGCGTCGTGCAGGCCTTCGGCCCTAACGTCATCGCCTCCAAGGGCAAGCGCATCGTGGCCATCAGTTCCTCCGCCGGGTCCTTCGCCACCCCGCTGCCCGGCGGCATTGCCATGAACTACGGCGCCAGCAAGGCGGCCCTCAACAAGTACTTCAGCCTCCTGGCCGTGCAGATGAAAAGGCACGCCGTGCTGGTGGGCCTGTTCCAGCCGGTGTTCGTCGCCACCAAGGACGACATCAAGGACATGAAGGGCGCCTCCCCGGTGACCGCCGAAGTCGCCAAGCTGATCAAGGTCATCGACCAGATGTCCCCGGCGACCTCCGGCAGGATCGTGAACTTCTCCACCGGCAAGATCGACGCGTTCTGAGCGAAGCGGTGTAGCTCGCAAGTTGCCGTGCAAAGGGCGGTGGCGCCATGGACGGCGCGGGATGATTCGCAAGGATGCGAATGCCCGTCCGACGGCGGCACTTGCGAGATGCACCGCGTGACTGACGCGGCGGCCCTCGCGGAGCGGTTCATGCCGCGGCTGTTTCCGCCGCCGACCGGGTCGCGGTAGGGTTCGCAGCAGCCCGCGCCGCCGTTCAGCCCTCGGTCAGCGCCTGCTCCGCGCCGTGCACCGCGTCCAGGTAGGCCGCGCGCACCAGCTGCGGTGACACCCCCGGATAGTTCGCGTCCTGGAAAATGGCGCTTTCATACGCCCGCGCGCAGGCCAGCGCCTTGCCCAGGCTGCCCTTGCCGCCCACCAGCGCCGCCTCGACGTTCGGTGCCAGCGGCAACAGCTGCACCAGCTTCGACAGCGGCATGCCCATGAGCACGTCCAGCATCGAGAACAGCCCGGTGATGAAGTAGGGCGCCGTCTGCGTCTCCCCGCTCAGGCGCGCCAGCTGCTCGCACATGCGCGCCCGCGTCATGGCCATCACCAGCACACTGCGCGGCCGGTCCTCCAGCTGCTGCAGGGCCGCCAGCGAACACAGCTGCCGCAGGTTGTCCATGCCCAGCAGCACCAGCGCCTGGCGGATCGAATCCACCCGCTGCGGCAGGCTGTAGTAGCTCGAATTGATACAGCGCAGTGCCCGGTACGACATGGAAAGGTCCTGCCGCATCAGCCGCTCCACCTCTTCAAAGGTGCAGCCCGGGCTCTGCAGGCTGGCCAGCAGCTTCAGGGTGGCCAGGCCGTTGCGCGGCGGGCGGCTGGCCGACAGCTGCTGCGGCCGGCTCAGGAACTCCCCCTGGAAGCCATCGAATCCCAGCCGGCGGGCGAGGTCGAACTGCTCCACCGTGCCCACGTCCCGGGCCACCACCCCCAGGTCGCGCTTCACCAGCAGCGGCACCAGCTGTTCCAGCGCCGCGGCCGGCAGCGACTCCAGCGGAATCTTCACCAGGTCCGCCAGTTCCAGCAGTTCCGCATCCCGGAACTGCGGCGAATAACGGTCCAGCGCCACCGGGTGGCCGCGCGCCTTGAGCTTGCGCAGGCCCGCGCGTGCCGCCGCGGTGATACTGCCGTCGGCGGCAACCTGGATCACCACCCGCTGCGGCTGCACCGACAGCGGGTTCTCGACACACAGCAGCGCGGCCGGGTAGTGGACATGCACCGGCAGCCCGCCGGCCAGGCGGTCCAGGCCGATCTCCAGTGCCGCATCCGCCAGCACCCGCAGCGCCGCCTCCGAAGCATTGATGGATTCGTTGCGGCCGGTGACGGGCGCATACATGAGTTCGTACGCCGCAACCGCCATGCTGGCGCCGTAGACCGGCTGACGCGCGACCAGGGCGTTGCTGTCGTTGCGGTCGAGGGCGGTGGCGGTGGAGTTGAGCGCGGCGGAGCGATGAGCGTGCATTGGCACAGACTAGCGGCCTTTGCGTGCCAACACCGCCGAACCGCGCACAGCTTTCACGCCTCTCATGAAAATTTTCCGCGCTATGTCAAAGCGCTTCCGCGCCCGGGCACTGGCACGCGGACGCAAAGCCGCGGCGCGCGCCTCGATGGCCGGGCCATGCAGGGCCCGCACATGCCCTGCGGCATATTTAATATCGAATTATATAATATCACATGATATTATATTGAAGTGATGGGCCAGTCCCTGGAGCCAATCCCGATGGATCGCCAACAACAATTCGGATTCCTGCTGCACGACGTCACCCGGCTGTACCGGCGCCGCTACGAACAGCGCGCCATGGACCTGGCGCTGACCCTGCCGCAATGCCGGACGCTGTACCTCGTGGCCCGCAACGAGGGCATCAGCCAGAAAAAGCTCGCGGACCTCGCCGAACTCGACCCCATGACCATGGTGCGCATCCTCGACCGCATGGAGGCCGACGGCTGGGTGGAGCGCCGCTCCCATCCGGAAGACCGCCGGGCCCGCAGCCTGAGCGTGACCAGGAACGCCAGGCCCGTGCTGGAGCAGATTCTGGCCGCCGCCAGCCAGACCCGCAGCGAGGCCCTGCATGGCCTCAGTAATGAGGAGCGCAATCAATTGATCAGCCTGCTGGAAAAAGTCCACGCCAACCTGGGCAGCCTGGCGCCACTGGCCGACGCCGCACGGGGGCCGGCATGAGCGCCGCGGAACGGCTGCGCAAGCCGCTGCTGATCGGCGTGCCGGTGCTGCTGCTGGCGGCGCTGGTGTGGTTCTACCTCACCGCGGGCCGCATGCAGTCCACCGACGACGCCTACGTGCGTGCCGCACAGGTCACCGTCAGCGCCAACATCGCGGGCAGAGTGGTGCAGGTGGCGGTGCACGACAACCAGCTGGTGCACAAGGGTGACGTCCTGTTCCGCCTCGACGAGCGCCCCTGGCTGATCGCGGTCAACGATGCCCGTGCCCGGCTTGCCACCACCCGTCTGTCCATCCAGGCGCTCAAGGCGACCTACCGCCAGCGCGTGGCCGATGAACGCGCCGCCCAAAGCACCCTCGACTACGCCCGGCGCGAATACGACCGCCAGCTCAGACTCCTCAAGACCGGTGTTGCCTCCCAGGCCCAGGTGGATCGCGCGCTGCAGGCCCGCAACGAGGCCGAGCAGAAAGTGGCGGCCATGGGACAGCAGCGCACCTCCACGCGCGCCAGTCTCGACGGCAATCCCGACATCTACATCGACCAGCACCCGCAGGTGCAGCAGGCCAGGGCCGACCTGGACCGCGCGCAGCTGAACCTGTCCTACACCGTCATCACCGCCCCCATGGACGGCATCGTCACCCGCGTGGAGTCATTGCAGCCCGGCGACTACATCACCGCGGCCACGCCGGCCTTCGCGCTGGTGTCCAACCACGACATCTGGGTCGAAGCCAACTTCAAGGAGGATCAGCTGACCCACATGCGCCCCGGCCAGTCCGCGCGCGTCAAGATCGATGCCTGGCCCGACCGCACCCTCAAGGCCACCGTGCAGAGCCTCAGTCCCGGCACCGGCTCGGAGTTCTCGGTGCTGCCGCCGGAAAACGCCACCGGCAACTGGGTCAAGGTCGTGCAGCGCCTGCCGGTGCGACTGCACCTCGAAGGCGACCTGCCGCCGCTGCGCGCCGGCCTGAGCGCCGACGTCGCAGTCGACACCGGCTATCAGCGCCACCTGTTCAGCGCCGCCACCCAGTCCGGTGACAGTGCCGCTGACACCACCACCGCGGCTGCGACCGGCAGCCCCGATCCCGCCGTGGCGGTGTCCCGCCCGTGAGCGCCGCGGCCGCCACGCACGATGCGGTCGATCCCGGCCGGCGTACGCTCATCACCATCGCGGTGATGCTGGCGTCGATCCTGCAGGCGCTCGACACCACCATCGCCAACGTGGCCCTGCCGCACATCCGCGGCAGCCTGTCCGCCACCCTGGAACAGATGGGTTGGGTGCTGACCTCGTACATCGTGGCGGTGGCCATCATGACGCCGTTCACCGGCTGGCTGGCGGGGCAGGTGGGCCGCAAGCAGGTGCTGCTGGTCTCGGTGATCGGCTTCACGGTGACCTCCGCCCTGTGCGGGTTCGCCACCTCGCTCACTGAACTGGTGTTGTTCCGTTTCCTGCAGGGCATGTTCGGCGCCGCGCTGGTGCCCATGTCCCAGGCCGTGCTGCTGGACATCAACCCCGTCGAACGCCACGGCCGCGCCACGGCCACCTGGGCCATGGGAGTGACCGTGGGACCCATCATCGGTCCCGCCCTCGGCGGCTGGCTCACCGATGACTACTCCTGGCGCTGGGTGTTCTACATCAACATCCCCTTCGGCATCCTCTCGGCCCTGGGCATCCTGAGCTTCCTCAAGGAAACCCCGATCCGCCGCTCGGGCTTCGACTTCTTCGGTTTCGCCACCCTGAGCCTCGCCATCGGCGGCCTGCAGGTGCTGCTCGACCGCGGGCCGCTGCTCGACTGGTTCAACTCCACCGAGATCTGCATCGAGGCGCTGGTGGCGGCGGTGGCGTTCTACCTGTTCCTGGTGCAGTCCTTCACCGCCAGGGCGCCGTTCGTCAGTCCCGCGCTGTTCGCCGACCGCAATTTCGCCGTCGGCCAGGTCTTCATATTCATGATCGGTGTGGTGCTGTTCGCCTGCCTCGACCTGCTGCCGCCGCTGCTCACCGATCTCATGGGCTACCCGGTGGTGACCACCGGCCTGGTGACCGCGCCGCGCGGTATCGGCACCTTCTGCACCATGCTGTTCGTGGGCCGGCTGGTGGGCCGGATCGACGCCCGCATCCTGATGAGCGTCGGCATGCTGATCGTGGCCCTGTCGCTGTGGATGATGTGCGGCTTCTCGCTGCAGATGGACTCGCACCTGGTGATCTGGAGCGGCTTCCTGCAGGGCGTGGGCACGGGCCTCGCCTACGTGCCGCTGGCGGCCGTGACCTTCGCGACCCTGACCCCGCAGCTGCGCTCGGAAGGCACCGCCATTTTCAACCTGCTGCGCAACATGGGCAGCAGCATCGGCATCGCGGCGGTGCAGGCGCTGCTGACCCGCAACACCCAGGTCATGCACGCCCGCCTGGCCGAGCAGGTCACCGCCTGGGGCGGGCACCTCGCCGCCAAGGTCCCGGACCTCGATACCCACCATGGCCTGGCCGCGCTCAATCAAATGGTGACGCGGCAGGCCACCATGATCGCGTTCAACAACGACTTCAAACTGATGCTGGTGATGACCCTGGCCGTGGTGCCGCTGATCGCCCTGTTGCGGCGGCCGCGGCGCAACGCCGCACCGGTGGAAATCCATGCCGAGTAAGCCCATGACCCATTTCAGACCCCCAGGTTTCGTTGCGCTGGCCGCCGCTGCCCTGGCGCTGGCCGCCTGCACCGTCGGGCCGGACTTCCAGCGCCCGGCCGCGCCGGACGTGAAGCGCTACACGGCCGCCGCGGATGCGGGGCCCGCCGCGGACGCGGCGTCCGGTGCAGCCGCCGCACCGGCCGTGGCCACCGCAGCCGGTGCCGCCGCGGCCGGCCCCCAGGTTGATTTCGGCGGCAGGCCGCAGCCTGCCTGGTGGCAGCTGTTCGGTTCCACTGAACTCGACGACGTGGTGCGCCAGGCCGTGGCCGGCAATCCCGGCCTGGTTTCCGCGCGTGCCACCCTGGCGCAGGCGGGAGAACTTGCCACCGCCGCGTCCGGCAACCGCTATCCCCAGGTCAGTCTCAATGCCGGTGCCGGCCGCCAGCAGTACGGCGCGCAGTTCCTGGGCTCGTTCAAACTGGCGCCGTTCACCGCCTTCGGCGCCGGCCCCGCCGTCAGCTACGTGCTCGATTACGATGGTGGCGCCCGGCGTACCGACGAACAGGCCGCCGCGCAGGTCCAGTACCAGCAAAGCCAGCTCGACGCGGCCTATCTCGCGCTCACCGGCAATGTGGTGCTGCAGGCCATCGCCGTGGCCGCCACCCGCGCCCAGATCGACGCCGTGCAGCAGATGCTCACCGAGGACGCGGACAACCTGCGCCTGGTGCAGTCCGCGTTTGATGCCGGCGCCGTGTCCCGCGCCGACCTGGTGAGCGCGCGCAGCCAGCAGGCCGCCGACCAGACCCTGCTGCCGCCGCTGCGCCAGCAACTGTCCGAAGCCCGGCACCGGTTGTCGCTGCTGAGCGGCAATGCCCCCGCCCAATGGGTGCCACCGGATTTTGAACTGGCGCACCTGGCCCTGCCGGCACAGGTGCCTGTCAGCCTGCCTTCGGACCTGGTTCACCAGCGGCCCGACATCCTGAGTGCCGAAGCCCAGTTGCATGCGGCCACTGCCGCCGTCGGCATCGCCACCGCCAACCTGTATCCCCGCATCCAGCTCACCGCCGGCATCAGTCAGCAGGCCCTGCGCCCCGAAGCACTCTTCAACGGTGCCAGCACCGCCTGGAGCCTGCTGTCGACCCTGTCGGCGCCGCTGTTCGACGGCGGCACCCGCCGCGCCGAAAAGCGCGCCGCCATCGACGCCATGCAGGCCCGCGCCGCCGACTACCGCCAGACCGTGCTCAGCGCCTTCGGCCAGGTCGCCGACCTGCTCGACGCCCTGCAGCACGACGCCCAGGAAGTTGCAGCCGAGACCGCATCGGTGAATGCCGCCCAGGACAACATCGGTCTCGCCCGTGCCAGCTACGCCGCGGGCAATACCGGCCTGCTGCAGCTGCTGGATGCCCAGCGCCAGCACGAACAGGCCCAGCTCGGCCTGCTGCGCGCCCGCGCGCACCAGTACCGCGACATCGCCCAATTACTGCTCGCCATGGGTGGCAGCCTGCCGGAGCGAAGCTGATCCGGTCGTGATCTCTTGAGCGCCAACGGCCGGCTACGGCTGCGGCCTGCGCTCCACCTTGCGCGAGTCCCGCTGCACGTGCGTGGTGGGCAGACCCCGCCGCCGCCGCTCGCGCCGCAGCGCCAGCGCCTTCGCGAACAGGATCAGCGCCCCCCACAGCAACAAGAGCGCAATCGGCACCGCGGCCAGCTGTGGCCACAGCATCGAACCCACGCCCAGCAGCAGCGCCACCAGGCCCACCATGCCCACCAGGCGCGCATCCGTGGTCGCCAGCACCCGCCGCTCCGTCAGCGCCGCACCGACGGTGCGCGACAGGCGCAGGGCCGCCGCCGCCGCCTGGCCCGCGTGGCTGGTGTGCGTGTCGCTCAGCCAGTCATCACGCCGGCGTTTGAGCTGGCTGCGCAAATCCTGCGCCACCACCCCCAGCCGCCGCCGCTCATGCCGCAGCACCAGCTCCGTGGCACGGGCCAGGTCCGCCTCGAACATGTCCTGCATGTCGGCGGCAAAGCGCTGGTCCTCCACCAGCACGTCCAGCTCGTTGTTGCCCACCCAGCTGGCGAGGTTGAGATTGCTCGAACCCACCCGCGCCCACAGGCCGTCCGCCACCGCGGTCTTGGCGTGCAGCATCGGCCCCTGCCACTGGAACACCCGCACCCCGGCTTCCAGCAACGGCCGGTATCCCGCCTGCGACAGCGGCCGCAACAGGGTGATGTCCGAGGAGCCCGGCACCAGCAGGCGCACGTCCACGCCATCGCGCGCGGCCGCGCGCAGCGCCTCCACGAAAGGCGGAATGCCGGCGAAGTACGCGTCGGTCAGCCACAGCGTGCGCCGTGCGGCGGCGGCAATCAGCTGGTCCAGCCGCAGTACCGAGTAGGTTCCGGGCCGGGTCGCCACCACCCGCAGCGCGACGTCGCCCACCGCCGGCGACGTGCCGGTCGGCGGCAGGGCCGGGCCGGGTGGTTCCGCACCGGCCAGCGCCGCAGGCAGCGACACGCCGGCCACGGCCCATACCTGTTCAAAGGCCGCCTCGATGTCGGCCAGCGCCGGCCCCTCGATCTGCACACCGGTGTCGCGCCAGGGCTCGCGGCCCGACTTGGCGTCGCCCGCCCAGTCACGGCCGATGCACAGCCCGCTGATGAACCCCACGCGGCCGTCGACGCTCAGCAGCTTGCGGTGGTCGCGCTGCAGCCAGCCCACCGGGTGCGCGGCATGCGGCGGGTTGAACACCCGTACGTCGCAGCCGGCCTGCTGCAATGCCCGCCAGAATTTCCTGGAGGCCCGTCCGCGGCAGCCCAGCCAGTCATAGACCAGGCGCACCTTCACGCCCGCACGCGCCCGCTCCATCAGCGCGGCGGCGAACTGCCGCCCGGTCTCGTCCTCGCAGAAGATGAAGTTCTCGAACGCCACCGACTCGCGCGCGTTGCCGATGGCGTCGAGCCAGGCCGGATAGTTCTGCGGCCCGTCCTGCAGCAGCCGGATGCGGTTGCCGGCAACCCGGGCGGCACCGGCGGCCCGGGTGAAGGCCTGGTCCAGCAGATCGTTGCCGTGGGTGGTCGTGCCTGTCACCTGCGCAGAGTCTCCCTTGCGGTCATCCCGACAGGCACCGCGTGCCTCACACCGGTGCCAGCCTGGAGCCCGGGACCCACCAGCCATGGATGCCCATGTTCAGCTTCAGCGGCAGGCGCACGGTGGCCACCGCGCCGTCCTCCATATGCTGCGCGTCCACGATCACGAGGTTGGAGCGGTTCTCCAGCAACGCGTTCTGGATGCCCACGAGGTAGCCGTCGCCCTCTGGCGCGGCAGCCGAGCGCGGCACGAAGCAGGGCTCCTGCAGGCTGCACGAGTCCCCGGTGAAGTAGGTCGAGGTCTTGCGGGTCGCGAGGTCGAACCGGGTCCAGCAGTTCACCGGCCGGGTGGCCGCGTTGGCCAGCTTCTCGTTCAGCGGCCGGGACGCATCGATGGTGGGCATGAAGCCGTAGCGGTAGGGGATGGTCTGGTAGCGGTCGTCCTGCCGCGGCAGGATGCCCGCCTGGTTGGGGAACAGCACCTCCATGCCGTACTGCGTGGCATTGCGATCCGACACGTCCGCCGTCAGGCGGGTGACGTACCCCTCGGCGGCCTGGCGGTTGTAGGCCTCGCCATGCGTGAACGGAAAGAACGGGAACTGGTTCGACAGCCCCATGTCCATGTCCACGAAAATCCGGTCGCCGTCCGAGAACGCGCCCATGACATGCGTCGCGCAGCGCTCCGGGCCTTTCAGCCAGCGCAGGTCCTTGCCGTCACCGCCGCGGCGCATCACGCCGAACCAGGTCGGCAGGCTGGTGTTCCAGGAAAAGTGCGGGCCGCCGCGCTTCATCTGCTCGACGTCGGTCCACATCGGGATCACCAGGAACGCGATGTGGGTCTGCGTCACCGCGAAGTCGTGGATCATGCCGACGTAGGGCACCTTGATCCAGGCCTCCCAGGTCACCTTGCCGTGGCGGTCGATGGCGTACACCGCGACGTCGTCGGTGTTCTCGCCGCGCGCTTCGTAGCCGAAGGCCAGCATCTCGCCGCTTTCGGGGTCGAACTTCGGGTGCGCCGTGAACGTCAGGCTCGACAGCTTGCCGCCAAAAGTGTGGTAGTCGTCCACCGTCGCCAGGGTGTCGGGGTTCATCAGCACCGGCGGGCTGTCCTCCTTCAGCGCCAGCAGGTGCCCGGCGTGATGCACGACGGTGGTGTTGGCCGTGCCGCGGCTGACGCCCTTGACCCGCGCGTCATCGGTGTGCGGGTTGCGGTACATGCCGAACAGCGCCTCGCGCGCCTCGGCCTGCGCCTGGTAGCGCCGGGTGCGCACGTAGCGGCTCTTGAAGTCCACGTGGCCGTTGGCGAAGCGGAACATCGACACGTGCCCCTCGCCGTCGAAGGGGACGTTTTTCGGGAACAGCGGCGGATACTGGAAGTCCGGCCCCACGCGGTAGAAGGCGCCGTCGATGCCGGAGGGGATTTCACCCTCGACCTCGCAATCCCGGATATCGGACTCGACGCGATAGGGCGCGCCGAAACCGCTGAACATGGGGTTCCTGCCGAACGAAATGGACATGCCGCAGCTCCTCGGTCCCTTGGTTCTTAAGGGTGGGGCGACAGTATAGTGCCCGGCCGCCGTACCGCGCGGCCGGTTGATACCTACTTGCCGTCCGCGCCGAAGGCCAGGACCTCTTCCGACAGCAGCCGGATGGGGACACGCGGCACCCGCCAGGTGCCGTCGGCATATTCACGGATGGTGCGGTCGGAGGAGAAGCTGTCAGAGCGCGCGGTGTTGAGGATCGACATCTCGCACCAGCGCGGGCGGTCCGCATAGGCCTGGTCCACCTGCCGGTTGCAGTCGACATAGGATTGGAAGTCGGCCAGCACCATGTAGGGGTCGTGGTCCAGCAGGCCGTCGATCAGCGGCTTGAACACCTGGGTGTCGCCGCGGGAGAAGAACCCGTCGCGCACCAGGTCGATGACCTGGCGCAGCTCCGCGTTGTCCTCGTAGTACTGTCGCGGCCGGTAGCCCTGGGCCTTCAACCGGTACACCTCGGGTGCCGACAGCCCGAACATGAAGAAGTTCTCCGGTCCCACCTCGCGGCAGATCTCGATATTGGCGCCGTCCTGCGTGCCGATGGTGAGCGCGCCGTTCATGCAGAACTTCATGTTGCCCGTGCCCGAGGCCTCCTTGCCGGCGGTGGAGATCTGCTCGGAAAGTTCCGCGGCCGGGTAGATCAGCTGGCCGTTGGTGACGTTGAAATTGGGGAAGAACACGACCTTCAACCGGCCGCGCACCGCCGGGTCGCGGTTGATGACCTCGCCCACGGCGGTGATCAGCCGGATGATGAGCTTGGCCAGGTAGTAGCCCGGCGCCGCCTTGCCGCCGAAGATGAAGGTCCGCGGCTGTGGATCGAAGTGCGGGTCCGAGCGCAGCCGGTGGTACTGCGCGATCACGTGCAGGATGTTCAGGTGCTGGCGCTTGTACTCGTGGATGCGCTTGACCTGCACGTCGAACATCGACTGCGGGTCCACCACGACGCCGGTGCGCTCCCTGATCACCGCGGCCAGCCGGGTCTTGTTGGCCAGCTTGATCGCCGCCCACTGGTCCTGGAAGGCGGGGTCCTTCGCGTACGGTTCCAGCTTGCGCAGCCGGGCGAGATCGCGGATCCAGTCCTCCCCCCCCAGGGTGGTGCTGATCAGCTGCGCCTGGGCCGGGTTGGACAGCGCGACCCAGCGCCGCGGCGTCACGCCGTTGGTGCGGTTGGAGAACTTCTCCGGCCACAGCGCGTAGAAATCCTTCAGCACGTCGGTCTGGAGCAGTTCCGTATGCAGCGCCGCCACGCCGTTGATGGCGTGGCTGCCGACGCAGGCGAGGTTCGCCATGCGCACGTAGCGCTCGCCGCTCTCATCGATCAGCGACAGGTTCGAGACCCGCGACTCGTCGCCGAAAAAGCGGATGCGGACCTGGTCCAGGAAGCGCGCGTTGATTTCGTAGATCAGCTCCAGGTGCCGCGGCAGCACCTTGCCGAACAGCGCCAGCGGCCAGCGCTCCAGCGCCTCCGGCAGCAGCGTGTGGTTGGTGTAGGCGAAGGTCCGGGTGGTGATGTTCCAGGCCTCGTCCCAATCCATGGCGTTCTCGTCCACCAGCAGGCGCATGAGCTCCACCACGGCGATGGCCGGATGCGTGTCGTTCAGCTGCGCGGCGAACTTCTCGTGCAGGCGCTTCAACGGGATGCCCTGGGTGCGCAGGATGCGCATCATGTCCTGCAGCGAGCAGCTGACGAAGAAGAACTGCTGCTGCAGCCGCAGTTCCTTGCCGGCCAGCGCCTCGTCGTTCGGATACAGCACCTTGGTGAGGTTTTCCGATGCCACCTTCTGGTTGACCGCGCCGTAGTAGTCGCCGCGGTTGAAGGTGGAGAAGTCGAAGGACTCGGTGGCCTCCGCGCGCCACAGCCGCAGGGTGTTGGCGTTGTTGCAGTGATAGCCCAGGATCGGCGTGTCGTAGGGCACGCCCACCACCACGTGCTGCGGCAGCCAGCGCGTGCGCACCCGCTCGTGCTCGTCGGTGTAGCGTTCGGTGGTGCCGCCGAATTTGACCTCCGCCGCCCATTCCGGCCGGATCAGCTCCCAGGCATTGGCAAAGCGCAGCCACTTGTCGGTCTTCTCCACCTGCCAGCCGTCGACGATCTCCTGCTGGAAGATGCCGAACTCGTAGCGGATGCCGTAGCCGATGCTCGGGATCTGCATGGTGGCCATGGAGTCCAGGAAGCAGGCCGCCAGGCGCCCCAGGCCGCCGTTGCCCAGGCCCGGCTCGTCCTCGCAGGCCAGGAGGTCGTCGTAGTCGAGGCCGAGGTCCGCCATGGCCTGGCGCGCGACCTTTTCCAGCCCCAGGTTCAGGATGTTGTTGCCCAGGTAGGGCCCCATCAGGAACTCGGCGGAGAAATACACCACGGTGCGTGAGCCATGGCGGGTGTAGGCGTCGGCGGTGCTGATCCAGCGGTGCAGCATGCGGTCGCGCACGGCCAGCGCCAGCGCCAGGTAGTAGTCGTGCTTGCTCGACAGGCTGGGGATCTTGCCCTGCACGTAGAACAGGTTGTTGTAAAACGCGCGCTTGAAGAATTCGACGCCGCCGTCGCCCGCCGGCTGCGTGGTTGCGGCAATCCCGGGACTGGCTGGGGCGTTCGTGTTCGTCATGCCGGTCATCATAGGCAAACTCAGTATTCCCGCAACCCGGAACAGGCCATACTTAACGGCCCTGTCACACATTGGCCCACGGGTGCCGTAAACGCACCAATATCGCCCGTTGCTTGACTCCCCATGAACGCCGCGACCTCCTCGGCAATGCCCCTGCCTTGACTGCCCATGAATGCTGAGACTCCCTCGATAATGCCCACCCGGCTGCCAGCGCGGCGCATCGACGCGCACGGCCGGCCGCACCTCGACCTCGGGGTCGTGGCGCGGCTCACCGTGCCGCTGGTGGCCAACAGCGCCGTGCAGTCCATACTGAACCTCACCGACCTGTGGTTCATCGGGCATATCTCCACCACCGCGCTGGCTGCCGTCGGCGGCGTCAACTGGCTGGTGGTCGCGGTGGTGCTGCTGCTGGGCGGAGTCGGCATGGCGGTACAGACCCGGGCCGCCCAGCTGTACGGCGGCGGCCGGCTGGCGCGCGCGGCGCAGGCCGCCTGGATGGGACTGTGGGGCGCGGCGTGCGCGGCGCCGCTGTTCGTCGCCATCGCATTGATGAGCCACTGGGTGCTCGCGCCCTTCGGACTCGACCCCGTCATCGAACGCACCGCCGATGAGTTCTGGCTGCCGCGCATGGCCGGCGCATCGCTGGGCGTTGCCGTGTGGGGCGTGCTCGGCTTCTTCAACGGTATCGGCCGGCCGCGGCCCACGGTGGCCGTCAGCGTGCTCATCACCATCGTCAACATCGTGTTCAACGCCGTGTTCATCTTCGGCCTGCACTGGGGGGTGGTCGGCTCCGGCCTGGCCTCCACCTGTGCCCAGGGGGTGGGCCTGGTGGCCGCGCTCAGCATGCTGCTGTCGCCATCCCTGCGGCGCGAATTCCGTTCACACCTGGTGTGGCGGCCACGGCTGCGGGTGCTGTGGAACCAGTTCAGGCTGGGCCTGCCCATGGGAGTGACCCATGCCTCCGACCTTCTGGGTCTGTCGCTGTTCCAGCTGATGCAGGTGCGGCTCGGCGCCGTCGATGGCGCCGCGACCCAGCTGGTGATGGCGAGCACGGCCATTGCCTACATGCCGGGTATCGGCGTGGCCCAGGCGGGCACCACCCTGGTGGGCCAGTCCATCGGTGCCGGCGACCGCGACTGGGCCATGTACCTGGGCACCCGCATCACGCTGCTCGCGGCGGTGCTGATGGGTGGCATCGGCGTGCTGCTGGCCCTCGGTGGGCACTGGGTGCTCGAGTTCCTGGTGGGAGCGGGCGATGCCCAGACCCCCGCGGTGCTGGCCGTGGGGGCGCAGCTGTTGTGGTTTGCCGCCGCCTACCAGTTCTTTGACGGCCTCAATCTGGGCAGCGCCATGTGCCTGCGCGGCGGCGGCGACGTCACCGTGCCCGCGGCGCTGGTGCTGGTGCTGTCGTGGTGCGTGTTCGTGCCGCTGTCCTACGTCCTGACCTTCCAGCCCGGCGACGGCTTCCTGCCGTTCCTCACCCGCCTGGGCCTGCCCCAGCTGGGCTACGGCGTGCGTGGCGGCTGGGCCGCGCTCGGCTGCTACGTCCTGCTGCTGGGCGGCACCTTGTTCGTGCGCTGGAAAATGGGCGTGTGGAAGCGCTTCACGGTGCAGTAGCCCCGGGAGCCGGATGTTTCAAGTCCCGGCCTGCAATCCCGAAATCCAACCCGGCGTCCGGTGTTGCTGTAAAGTTTTATCCTCCCCCCGTCCAGCAGGAGCTTCCCACGTGCGTTCAGCAGCAGTCTCACAGGCCATCCTGTTCCTGGTCGTGGCCACGGTGCTGGAAGTCAGCGGCGATGCCGTCGTGCGCATCGCCTTGCAGAACCACTCCGGCATCACCCCCGCCCGCATCGGCATCTTCGCCCTGGGCGCGCTGCTGGTGTTCGGGTATTCGACCTTCCTGAACCTCGCGCCGCTGGAGTTCCGTGACGTCGTCGGGCTCTACATCGCCACGCTGTTCATCGTCTGGCAGGTCGTCAATTTCGCCTTCTTCCGCACCGTGCCCACCCTGCCCGTGCTGGCCGGCGGCGCGCTGATCGTGGCTGGCGGCGCCATCGTCTCGTTCTGGAAGCCCTGAGCGGCGGCGGACCCTGCAATCCGCCCCGCGGGGCGGTGTCAGCGCCATGGATGGCGCGGGATGAATCGCCTGGATGCGCCTGCCACCCGCCAGGGACAGTTGCGGGGGCCGCTGCTGTTCACTTCGACTTCGCCAGCCCCATCCACTGTTCCAGCGGCTCCACCCGGTTGCGGCTCACCGACAGCCGCACCCCGCCCTTGAGCTGCACCGCGTAATCGCCACCGGCCTCGCGCAGCAGCGTCTCGATCTGGTCCAGGCGCACGATCACCGAACGATGGATGCGGAAAAAGCGCGCCGGATTCAGCCGCTCCTCCAGGGTCTGCATGCGCTCACGGATGATGTACGTGCGCTCGCCCACGTGGATTTCAGCGTACGGCCCGCTGGCCGAGATGTACTCGATGGTGTCCACCGGCACCACGCGCACCTGGCCGCGCATTTCCACCGCGATGCGCTCCAGGTAACCCGATGAACTGGGGGGCGGCACCACCACGGGTACGGCGGCCTCGGTTGCAGCCGCCGCAGCCGCCGCAGCCGCCGTTGCGGCCGGTGCCGCCGCCGCGCCGCCGCTGCCGGCATTGAGCACCGCGCGCAGTTGTTCCGACAGCCGGCCCAGTTCCTTGAGCTCGATCATGCGCCGCGCCCGCCGGAACGACTGCTCGAAGCGCTCATCATCAAAGGGCTTCACCAGGTAGTCCACCGCCGCGACGTCGAACGCCTCGAGCGCGTGGTGGTCATAGGCCGTGACGAAGATCGTGGGCGGCATCTGTTCCGGGCCGATGTCCCGCACCACCTCGATGCCCGTGCGCCGCGGCATCTGCACATCCAGGAACACCAGGTCCGGCGCGAGGCCGCGGATGGCCTCCATGGCCGCATCGCCGTTGTCGGCGAAACCGCAGATCACGACACCGTCCTCGTGCCGCAGCAGGTCCTCCAGCCGCTGGCGGCCGAGGGCTTCATCATCGACGATCAGGACACGCAGGGGCCGCTCAGGCATGGGCAGAGAACTCGGCTCGGTTAAAGACGGGTCGTCTGCGATTCTACCCGGGCCTGCGCCGCATCGCTGCTGACCGCGTGGGTGCGCAGGTCAGCCTGGGTGTGGTACGGCAGCGAAACCTGCGCAACCAGGCCGCCACCGTCCGCGGGCCGCAGCGTCAGGCTCTGGTGCGGACCGTACAGCGCGGCCAGCCGGTCGCGGGTGTTGCGCAGGCCGACCCCGCCGCCAGTGCTCGACACCGGCAGCTGGTCGCCAGGCTCCATGCGCGTTCCCACGTCGGGACCGTTGTCACGCACGCTGATCACCACGCGCGGGCCGTCGCGGTGCGCGGCCAGCTCGATATGGCCGCCGCCCGCCAGCTTGCTGATGCCGTGCTTGATGGCGTTTTCCACCAGTGGCTGCAGCACCAGGTTCGGCACCAGCGCATCGCGCACGTCGGCATCGACCTGCACGTCCACGTGCAGCTGGCCCTGGAAGCGTATCTGGATGATGTCCAGGTAGCGCTCGGTGAAGGTGATCTCCCGCTGCAGCGGCACCTCCTGCTCCTCGGCCTCGTCCAGCGAGGTCCGCAGCAGCTCCGACAGCCGCGCGATCATGCGCCGCACCCCGCGCGGGTCGCGCTCCACCAGCGCCGACACCGCATGCAGGGTGTTGAACAGGAAGTGCGGGTTCAGCTGTGCGCGCAGCGTCGCCAGGCGCGCATCCGCCAGTTGCGCCTGGAACTGCGCCGCCTGCGACTGCAGCAGCGCGGCCTCGGCCTGCAGCCGCACCGCCTCCTCGCGCCGGAAGCGGTAGCGCAGGAAGTAGTTGTGGGCAAAGCCGGCCGCCACCACCGCCACGTAGATGATGAACTCGTTCATGAACCAGAAGCGCCGCGCTGCCGCCGCCCCCAGGAACTGCTGGGTCAGAGGCTCCACCGCGTAGTACAGCTTGTGGCGCAGCACCGCGTTCAGGAAGCCGATGAGGATGGAACTCGCAACGCCCAGGCCGATGTACATCAGCCAGTGCGGCCAGCGCGAACGTTCCAGGGTGAAGCGGCTGGTCAGCCAGAAGATCGGCGGTGTGATCACCGCCCACAGGTAAGTGCTGGCGAACGCCAGGACCACCGGCGCGAGCGGGCCTATCGGGGCGTAGGGCCCGCGGCGCGGGTCCAGCAGCGAATTGGCGGAAATCAGCAGCGCGATGACCGTCCAGAACGCCAGGATCAGAAGCAGCCCCGTCTTGCCCAGCGACTGGCGCTCGGCCAGGCTGTCCGCGGCCATGGCTTCAGCCCCGGGCTCGAGGGTGGGCGCGATACGCGCGGTGGCGGCCGTGACCGGCCGCAGGCTGAGGGGCGTGGCGTTCACCGCCCAAGCATAGGCCCGGTGCGGGGGGGCGCAAAGTCCCAAGTCGCCAGTGGCACGGAGTGGGCCACGAACGGCCCGTCCCGCGGTTCCAGCTGAGCGCAGCCTACGGCG
>Ga0153956_1000595_pt1 | contig 38999 bp, 42 predicted proteins | sample TSFL040MetaG_FD_104704 | JGI IMG/M metagenome (GOLD analysis project Ga0153956, IMG submission 104704) | Attine ant fungus gardens microbial communities from Florida, USA - TSFL040 MetaG | ecosystem: Host-associated > Fungi > Mycelium > Unclassified | place: USA: Florida, Wekiwa Springs... | reverse complement strand
TTTGTCTCGGGGTGCCGGCCGGCGTCTTCGCGGCGGTCAAGCGAGGGACGTGGTTCGACCAGTCGGTGATGGGCGTCGCCCTCGTCGGCTATTCGATGCCGATCTTCTGGTGGGGCCTGCTGCTGATCATCTTCTTCTCGGGCTACCTGCACTGGACGCCCGTGTCCGGCCGCATCTCGCTCATGTACTTCTTCAAGCCGGTCACCGGCTTCATGCTGATCGACAGCCTGCTGTCGGTCCAGAAGGGCGCCTTCGCCTCGGCTTTCAATTCGCTGATCCTGCCGACCATCGTGCTCGGCACGATCCCGCTCGCCGTCATCGCGCGCCAGACGCGCTCGGCGATGCTGGAGGTGCTCGGCGAGGATTATGTCCGCACCGCCCGCTCGAAGGGGCTCACGCCCTTCCGCATCATCGGCGTGCATGCGCTGCGCAACGCGCTGATCCCGGTGGTCACCACCGTCGGCCTGCAGATCGGCGTGCTGATGGCCGGCGCGATCCTGACGGAAACCATCTTCTCCTGGCCGGGCATCGGCAAATGGATGGTCGATGCGGTCTTCAAGCGCGACTATACCGTCGTGCAGGGCGGCCTGCTCCTGATCTCGGCCATCATCATGTTCGTCAATCTGGTCGTCGACCTGATGTACGGCCTCGTCAACCCCCGAATTCGTCACTAGGAGCGGCCATGAGCACGGCAACCGTAAAATCGGGCCATCCCTCCGCTCTTGCGGAGTTCTGGTACTATTTCTCGCGCAACAAGGGCGCCGTCATCGGCCTTGCGATCTTCGCCCTCGTCCTCTTGCTGGCGATCTTCGCGAACGTGATTTCGCCCCACGATCCCAACCTGCCGTATCCGGCGGTGCAGAAGGCGCCGCCGGCCTGGATGCAGGGCGGCACGACCGACTTCCTGCTCGGCACCGACGCCGTCGGCCGCGATATGCTGTCGCGCCTTATCTTCGGCACGCGCTTCTCGCTGTTCATCGGCCTCGTCGTCGTCACCCAGTCGGTGATCGTCGGCGTGCTGATCGGCCTCGTCGCCGGCTATGTGCGCGGGCGGACCGATACCATCATCATGCGTGTGATGGACATCATCCTCGCCTTCCCGTCGCTGCTGCTCGCCCTCGTGCTGGTCGCAGTTTTGGGGCCGGGGCTGACCAACGCCATGATCGCGATCTCCATCGTCAACCTGCCGCATTTCGTGCGGCTGACGCGCGCCTCGGTGATGACCGAGCGCGAGAAGGAATATGTCATCGCCTCGCGCGTCTCCGGCGCCGGCAATCTGCGGCTGATGTTCAAGACGATCCTGCCGAACTGTCTGGGGCCGCTGATCGTACAGGCGACGCTCGCCTTCTCGGCGGCGATCCTCGATGCCGCGGCGCTCGGCTTCCTCGGCATGGGCGCGCAGCCGCCGACGCCGGAATGGGGCACCATGCTTGCCGATTCCCGCGAATTCCTGCAGGCCGCGCCCTGGCTCGTGACATTCCCCGGTCTGTGCATCCTGGTCACGGTCCTCGCCATCAACCTGATGGGCGACGGCCTGCGCGATGCACTCGACCCGAAATTGAAGAGGTCGTGATGGCGCTTCTCGATATTCAGAACCTCACCGTCGAGTTCCAGACCTCCTCCGGCCTCTTCCGGGCGGTCGACGGCGTTTCGCTCACCTGCGACAAGGGCGAGATCCTGTCGATCGTCGGCGAGTCCGGCTCCGGCAAGTCGGTGTCGATGCTGGCGCTGATGGGCCTTCTGCCGTGGACGGCGAAGATCACCGCCGACCGCATGCAGTTCGACGGCAAGGACCTGGCGGGCCTGTCGCCGCGCCAGCGCCGCAAGATCGTCGGCAAGGACATGGCGATGATCTTCCAGGAGCCGATGTCGAGCCTCAATCCGTGCTTCACGGTCGGCTTCCAGCTCGGCGAGACGCTGCGCGTCCATATGGGCCTCGACCGCCGCCAGCGGCGCGAGCGCTCGATCGAGCTTCTGAAGCTCGTCGGCATTCCGGCACCCGAGGATCGCCTGTCGAACTATCCGCACCAGATGTCGGGCGGCATGAGCCAGCGCGTCATGATCGCCATGGCGCTCGCCTGCAATCCGAAGCTCCTGATCGCCGACGAGCCGACCACCGCGCTCGACGTGACCATCCAGGCGCAGATCCTCGACCTGCTGGTGCGGCTGCAGAAGGAGCAGGGCATGGCGCTGGTCCTCATCACCCACGACATGGGCGTGGTGGCCGAGACCGCCGAGCGCGTGCAGGTGCAGTATGCCGGCCAGAAGGTCGAGGAGCAGCCGGTCAAGGCGCTGTTCCGCGATCCGCACCATCCCTATACGGCGGCGCTGCTGTCGGCCCTGCCGGAACGCGCCGAAGTCGGCCAGCGCCTGCCGTCGATCGCCGGCGTCGTGCCGGGCCAGCACGACCGGCCGACGGGCTGCCTGTTTGCGCCGCGCTGTTCCTTCGCGACACCCGAATGCGACCGCGGCGTCAAGCGCCAGGGCGCCGACCTCGGGCTTGCGCTCTGCAACTATCCATTGACCGACGGCAAGCCTCTCGGCCATCCGGGCCTCGCCGCCACCGCATCCGCAGGAGGCTTCGCATGACGGGCGCTGTTCTCGAAGGGCGCGATCTCGCCCGCTTCTATTCCGTCAAGCGCGGCATGTTCAAACCGGAGGCGACCGTCAAGGCGCTGAACGGCGTGAGCTTCAGCCTGCATTCCGGCAAGACGCTCGCCGTCGTCGGCGAGTCCGGCTGCGGCAAGTCCACGCTCGCCCGCCTCGTCACCATGATCGAGGACCCGTCGGCCGGCGAACTGCTGATCGACGGCAAGCCGGCCCGCATTGGCGACAAGAGCCTGCGCAGCCAGGTGCAGATCGTCTTCCAGAACCCCTACGGCTCGCTCAATCCGCGCCAGAAGGTCGGTTCGATCCTCGAAGAGCCGCTGAAGATCAACACCGACGACGACGCCGCCACCCGCCGCCGCAAGGCGGAGGAGATGATGGCGCGCGTCGGCCTCCGGCCCGAGCATTACGGCCGCTATCCGCACATGTTCTCCGGCGGCCAGCGCCAGCGCATCGCGATTGCCCGCGCGCTGATGCTGAAGCCCAAGGTGCTGGTGCTGGACGAGCCGGTCTCGGCGCTCGATCTCTCGATCCAGGCGCAGGTGCTGAACCTTTTGATGGACCTGCAGAAGGAGATGGGCCTTGCCTATCTCTTCATCTCGCACGGCCTGTCGGTCGTCCATCACATCGCCGACGAGGTGATGGTGATGTATCTCGGCCGCCCGGTCGAGACCGGGCCGGCGGCGGAGGTTTTTGCCAATCCGCGCCATCCCTATACGGCGGCGCTGCTGTCGGCGACGCCGATCGCCGATCCGGAGCGCGAGAAGAACCGTATCCGCCTGCAGGGCGAGCTGCCGTCGCCGCTGAAGCCGCCGGCGGGCTGCCACTTCAATCCGCGCTGCTGGAAAGCGCAGGATCATTGCCGCAAGGTGTCGCCGGAGCTTTCCGGCGAGGGCGGGCATCTTTACGCCTGCCATTTCCCGCTGGAGCGGGAAAGCCATGACGCGGCCTGAGGGAAAAGCCCGCGCGGTCGTCGTCATGGGCGTCAGCGGCAGCGGCAAGACCTCGGTCGGGGAGGCGGTCGCCGCCTCCCTCGGTCTGCCCTTCGTCGAGGGCGACGGGCTTCACCCGGCGGCGAACGTCGAAAAAATGTCCAAGGGCATTCCGCTGACCGACGAGGATCGGATGCCCTGGCTCGACCTTATCGGCGAAACGATCTGCGCCTCGCTCACGTGCGGGGAGGGCGTCGTCCTCTCCTGCTCGGCGCTCAAGCGCGCCTACCGCGACCGCCTTCGGCGTGCCGCGGGCGGCGGGCTTTTCTTCGTTTATCTGCATGGGACGAGGGAGTTGCTTGCCAGACGCATGGGCGAGCGCAAGGGCCATTTCATGCCGGCGTCGCTGCTGGAAAGCCAGCTTGCGACGCTGGAAGACCCGACCGGCGAGCCGGGCGTCGTCACGGTCGATATCGACGGCAGCGTCGAAGCCATCGCGGAAAAGGCCGTTCGCGGCCTGGCGTCAGCCGCGTAGCGCCGCATTCTCGGCGCGGATGCGGATAGAGAGCATCAGGGCGTTGAGAAGCGAGAAGACGAGCGCGTAGGCGGGCAGGCCGAATGCCAGCGGCAGCACGGCGATCTCGCCGGCGACGACGACATAGTTCGGATGGTTCAGGAAACGATAGGGACCGGAGCGGACGAGTGCCGCGTCCGGCACAACGATGATACGCGTCGTCCATCGTCCCTTGAGCGTCGCCAGCACCCAGAGGCGCAGGAGTTGCAGTGCCGCGAAGGCGCAGAGCCAAAGAGGATGCAGCGGCCGGCCGGGCGCCAGCAGCCACAATCCCGCCAGCCATGCCGCATGGATGGCGACCAGATAGGGATAATGCGCGGCACCGGCCTCGACGGCGCCGCGCTGCAAAAGCGCCCTGGTGTTGCGGCGCGCATGGCCAAGTTCCGCCAGCCGCTGCGCGGTGACGAAGAGGAGAAGCGCAAGGGCCGGGCCGGATATCACGCGGCACTCCTCAACGTGACGCAGCTTGCCGAGAAGCCGGGGCCGAGCGCGATCATCGCCGAGCGCGGCGGCAGTCCCGCCCGGATCACGCGGTCGAGCACGAAGAGGACGGTCGGGGAGGACATGTTGCCGTAGTCGGCAAGCACGCCGCGCTCGATATCGAAAAAGCCGGGCGCAAGCCCGAAGGCGGTCTCGAAGGCGGCGAGCACCTTCATGCCGCCCGGATGGCAGATGAAGCGGTCGATATCGGCGACGGCAAGCCCGGCGCGGCCGAGAATGGCGGTGATCGCCGGCCGGATATTCTCCTCGGCGAAGGGCGGCAGCGACTGTTCGAGCACGATGCCGAAGCCGGTGTCGTCGATCTTCCATCCCATGATGCCGAGCGTGTTCGCAAACAGGTGCTCGCCGGTCGATTCCACCTCCGCCAGCCCGTCGCCCGCCGTGCTCAGCACGCAGGCGGCCGCGCCATCGCCGAAGAGTGCGGTGGCGACGATGTTCGGCCGCGTCAGCTCGTCCAGCCGGAAGGCCAGCGAGCAAAGCTCGACCGATACGAAAAGCACTTTCGCCCCCGGCCGGCCGCGCGCCATTCGCGCGGCGATGCCGAAGCCCGAGACGCCGGCCGCGCAGCCGAGCCCGAAGACCGGCACGCGCTCGATATCGCTGCGGAAGCCCATGCGTTCGGCCATTCGCGCGTCGAGGCTCGGCGTGGTGACGCCGGTCGAGGAGACGGTGACGACGCAATCGACGTCGCGGCCGCAAAGCCCGGCGCGGTCGAGCGCTGCGGTCGCCGCCGCGACGAAAAGCGCGCTCGAAACCTCGGCATAGGCCGTCATCCGGTCCTGCCAGCCATGCGGCTCGGTGAACCACGAAAGCGGCCGGGCGGCATGGCGCTTGGTGATGCCGGCATTGGCGAAGACCGGCGCCAGATGCCGGAACTCGCGGTAGCGGTCGGCAAAGAGCCGCGCGGCGGTCTCCCCGGCCTCGGTTTGCAGGATGATGTGTTCGGGTGTCGCCAGCGCGAGGCTGACCAGCTTGACGGTATCGGTCGTCATGACGCTCTCTTTGCTTCTCGTCCGGACCCCCGCACTGGCAAACACTCCGCCGCCTGCCCTTATTCAGGCCGGCGCGATCACGAAACGGTGACCGGCCGCGTCGGGCCGCGCGTCGAATAAATCGCCGGGCCGGCGTGTTCTCTCCCTCGCAACCATCATTTGCGCAGGAGACATCGTCATGCCGACCAGTAGCATTCGTTTCGCATCCCTCGTCCTTGGCGCGTGCCTTGCCGCCGCCGTGTCCGCTCCGGCCTTCGCCATGGGTGGCGGCGGCAGCAGCAGCGGAGGCGGCAGTAGCGGCGGCAACAGCAGCAGCAGCGACAACATGCCGACCTGCCGGAAGGGCGAGGTCTACGATCAGAAGTCGAAGAAGTGCGTGAAGCAGCACGGCGCGAATATCACGGAAGAGAACCGCACCGATTATGCCTATGCGCTCGCCAAGGATCACCGCTATCAGGAAGCGCTCGACATGCTCGACACGCTGAAGAACCCGAACACGCCGGAAGCGCTGAACTATCGCGGCTATGCCACCCGCAAGCTCGCGCGCACCGACGAGGGGATTTCCTACTATCTGAAGTCGGTCGACCTCGATCCCAAATATGCGCGCGTGCGCGAATATCTGGGCGAGGCCTATGTCATCAAGGGCCGGATCGATCTCGCCAGGGAACAACTCACCACCATCAAGTCGCTGTGCGGCACGGGCTGCGAGGAATATCGCGACCTCAACGAGGCGATCGAAAACCCGTCGAAGATCTGAGAAAAGCGGCTCGGGAAAGGAGGGCGCGTGTCGGTCGCCCGTTTGACATTTCCTGTCTATACTCGGGAGAAATCGGAAGCGCCGGCCGTGCCGGCGCTTGAAGGACCATCGGCCGGCACGGAGGGTGTCATCGCCAGCGAAGAGGATATCCGGCAAGGCCTGTCGCGAGAGCTTGCGCGGCTCTGGCGCTACGCCGTCGTCCTGTCGCGCCAGCGCGACGTCGCCGACGATCTGGTGCAGGCGACCTGCGTCCGGGCGCTGGAGCGCGCCGGCCAGTACGAAGCCGGCACAAGGCTCGACCGCTGGCTTTTCTCCATCCTGCATTCGATCTGGCTGAACGAGGTGCGCTCGCGGCGGGTGCGCGAGGGCCAGGGTTTTGTCGATGCCGACCGGTCGCTGGTCTTCGACGGCGCCCGTCAGGCCGAGACCCATCTTCTGGCGGCGCAGGTTCTTCAGCAGGTGCAGGCCCTGCCGGAAGCGCAGCGCAGCGCGGTCTTCCTCGCCTATGTCGAGGGCCTGTCCTATCGCGAGGTGGCGGTCGTCCTCGACGTGCCGATCGGCACGGTGATGAGCCGCCTTGCGGCGGCGCGCGCAAAGCTTGCGGACGGCGCGGGGGCATCCGGTTCCGCGCGGCGGACGAATGGGGGGCAGACATGAGCGAACGCAAGGACGGCAAGCCTTTCTCCGACGAGATGCTGGTCGCCTACATGGATGGCGAGTTGAGCGACGCGGAACGCGACGCGGTCGAAGCCCTGATCGGCAGCGACAGCGAGGCAGCAGTGCGGTTCGAACATTTGTCGCGCAGCGCGCTGCCCTTCCGCGAGGCCTTCGCGCCCCTGCTTGCCGCCGCCCCCGCGGCCCGGCTGGACGCCATGCTCGCCGCCGTTCCCGCCGTCTCGGCGCCCAAGGCCGCGGCCGGCATCGGGCGGCGCGGCCTGCTCGCCGCCGCTGCCGCCTGCCTCGTTGCCGGCATTGCGCTCGACCGCACCGTCCTCGGCGTCGCGCGCCGGCTTTCCGGCCCCGATGAGAGCGCGGAATGGCGTGCGGTGGTGGCGGAATATCTGGCGCTCTACACCGCCGATACGCTGAGCGCGCCGGCCGGCGACCATGCCGCGCAGGCCGCCCAGCTCGCGCTCGTCGGCGAAAAGCTCGGCATGACGCTGACGCCGGAGGCGGTCGCGCTGCCGGGCACCGATTTCCGCCGCGCCCAGGTGCTGCAATATGACGGCATGCCGCTCGCCCAGATCGTCTATCTCCATCCCGAGACCGGCCCGATGGCGCTCTGCATGATTCTCTCAAATGCGGGTGCCGCAGCGCCCGAGGCGGAGCGCCGCCGCGGCATGAACGTCGTCTACTGGTCGAGCGCCACCCACGCCTTCATGCTGATCGGCCGCGCTCCGGTCGATGAATTGCAGGCGCTGGCCGACCATGTGCGCGGTGTACTGCCCGCCTGAAATCCCGTTAAGATTGCCGTTTCAAAAAGAATTTGGCGAAAGCGCCGGCTGCTGGTATCTTTGCGCCAACGAAAAATCGAATAAGCGCCTGCAGCATGCCCCAGGGCCTTGCGCGGCGCGGTGGAAAAGAAACGTGGAAGACCCCGAGAGCGGCGCCAAGCCGCAGACAGGCGGGGCGTCGGCGGCAGAGCGCGGGAAGGGCAAGTCCCCCCGGCGTGCAAGGCGTAAGCGCGGCGGACCCGCCCGCGACAACGCCCAATCTGCGAGTCCGGGCCAGACCGGCAAATCCGGTTCGGCCGCGCGCCCTCAGGATGGTGAAGCCGGCGTTTCGTCCGGCAAGCGCAAGCGTCGCCGGCGGTCCAACGCCGAGCGTGGCGTTCAGCGCATTCCCGGCCAGCAGCCCTCCCAGCAAAAGCCTCAAGCCGCCGCCGCATCGCAGGCCGAATCGGGCAACCCCCCGCCGGCTCCCGGCGGCAAGAGCGGCCGAAACCGGCGCAAGCATCGCGGCAAGCGCGGCCTGCAGGGCCGGCCGCTGGCGCAGGAAAAGGCGCTTCAGGTTTCGCCGGCCGCGGGACGTCCCGCGCAGGACCGGTCTGCTGCGACACCCGCCGAGCAGCGCCACACGGAGCGTCCGTCCGCGCCTGAGCGCGGGGGCCAGCGCCACGACCGGCCGCATCACGGCGGCCCGCAGCGGTCCGCCTCCGAGCATCCCTATCCGCTCGACCTTTATGCGGCGCTCGACCTCGGCACCAACAATTGCCGCCTGCTGATCGCGCAGCCGACCCGGCCCGGCCAGTTCCGGGTGGTCGATGCCTTTTCGCGCATCGTGCGCCTCGGGGAGGGCCTTGGCGCCAACGGCCGGCTTTCCGAGGATGCGATGGACCGCGCCGTCGACGCGCTGCGCATCTGCGCCGGCAAGCTGAAGAACCGCGAAATCCGGCGCATGCGGCTGATCGCGACGGAAGCCTGCCGCGCCGCCGAAAACGGCGAGCATTTCCTGGAGCGGGTGACGGTGGAAACCGGCCTCGAACTGGAGATCATCGACCGCGAGACCGAGGCGCGGCTTGCCGTTTCCGGCTGCTCGTCGCTGGTCGGCCCGGAGGCCCGCTCCGTCGTGCTGTTCGATATCGGCGGCGGCTCTTCGGAAATCGCGGTGATCCGCATCGGCGGCAACCGCTCCAACCGGCTCGCCAATCACATCACCCACTGGACGTCGCTTCCCGTCGGTGTGGTCACGCTCTCCGAGCGCCACGGCGGCCGCGACGTGACGCCGACGATCTTCGAGGCGATGGTCGGCGAGGTGCAGGGCATGCTGAACCGCTTCGACTGCCCGCCGATCGAGGCGAACGGCGCGGAGAACGACAATTTCCACCTCATCGGTACCTCCGGCACCGTCACCACGCTTGCCGGCGTGCATCTCGACCTGCCGCGCTACGACCGCCGCCGTGTCGACGGCGTCTGGCTCAGCGACGACGAGGTCAGCGCCATGCAGGCAAAACTCCTGTCCTGGGATTTCGCCGGCCGCGCCGCCAATCCCTGCATCGGGCCGGACCGCGCCGATCTGGTGCTGGCGGGCTGCGCCATCCTCGAGGCGATCCGCCGCCGCTGGCCGAGCCCGCGTATGCGGGTTGCCGACCGCGGCCTTCGCGAAGGGCTCTTGACCGACATGATGGCCGACGACGGCGTCTGGCGCCGCCACCGCGCGCGCCGCAACCATACGCAGAAGTAAGGGGCGCGAGATGACGAAACCGCCGATCGGCCGAAAGCTCGGCCAACGCGTCAAGAAGAAGAAGCTGAAGGCCTCGTCGCGGCAGTGGCTGCAGCGCCATATCAACGATCCTTACGTGCAGCGCGCGCAGCTCGAAGGATACCGCGCCCGCGCGGCCTTCAAGCTGTTGGAGATCGACGAGAAGCACCAGATCCTTAAAGGTGCGCGCCGCATCATCGACCTTGGCGCCGCACCGGGAAGCTGGTCGCAGATCGCCGCCAAGGTCACCGGCTCGACGGACGAGGATGTCCGCGTGGCGGCCATCGACTTCCTGGAGATGGCGCCGCTGCCGGGCGTGAAAATCCTGCAGCTCGACTTTCTCGACGACGCGGCGCCTAAGCGCCTGATGGAGGCGGTCGGCGGCGAGCCGGATCTGGTGATTTCCGACATGGCCGCGCCCACCACCGGCCATCATCGCACCGACCACCTGCGCACCATGCATCTTTGCGAGGTCGCGGCGCATTTCGCCATCGAAGTGCTCGCCGAAGGCGGCCATTTCCTCGCCAAGACCTTCCAGGGCGGCACGGAGAGCGATATCCTGACGCTTCTCAAGCAGAATTTCCGCCAGGTGGTGCACGTCAAGCCCGCCTCGTCGCGCGCCGAGTCGGTGGAAATGTTCCTGCTCGCCAAGGGCTTCAAGGGTCGCAAGACGGAAGACGAAGCCGACGAGGCTTGATTTTGCAGCAGAGAGATTGCCGCTTTTGCCCCTCACCCTAACCCTCTCCCCGTTTTGACGGGGAGAGGGAACGTGGCTCACGCCTCGTTTGAGAGAAATTGCAAAGGGTGCGGCATATCCCTTCTCCCCGCGCGCGGGGAGAAGGTGGCGGTAGCCGGATGAGGGGCTCGCGCCGCCTTTATTCGGCGGCCTGCTCGCTGGCCGCATCCATCGCCTCGTCGCTCTTGCGCCGCCGGTGGCCGGAGACGGTCGAGCCGGCGTTGCGGTCCATGCGGATGAAGGGGATCGTGGCGATCACCGTCATGACCGAGAGGACGTAGAAGGCGATGTGGAAATCGACGACGCGAAGCTTGGTGCCGCTGAAATAGGTGCTGGTTTCGAGGATCGCGGCGGCGACGGCGACGCCGAGCGCCAGGCTGACCTGCTGCATGACGGAACTCATCGAGGTCGCCTGGCTTGCCTGCCGGTCGTCGATATCGGCATAGGCGAGCGCGTTGATGCCGGTGAAGAAGAAGGAGCGCGAGACGCCGCCGATGAGCAGCACGCCGACGATGACGAGATGCGACGTCGTCGGCTGGAAGAGGCCGGTCACGATGGTCGTCAGCGTGGTGACGGCCGCAGCGGTCAGGAGCGCGGTCTTGAAGCCGACGGCGGAAAAGGTGCGCCGGGCGATGAATTTCGTGGTGATCGCGCCGATCGCGCCGGCAAAGGTGATGAGGCCCGACTGGAACGGGTTGAGCCCGAAGCCGAGCTGCAGCATCAGCGGTGTCAGGAACGGCATCGCGCCGACGCAGATGCGAAAGAGCGTGCCGCCGGTGACCGAGGCGCGGAAGGTCGGGTTCTTCAGGAGCGTCAGGTCGAGGATCGGCGCGGGATGACGGCGGGCATGGCGGATATAGAACGCGCCGCAGACGATGCCGACGATGACCGCGACGATGCCGACCACCGGCGGCAGCGCCGGAAGGCTGATGACCGACATGCCGAAGACGACGCCGGCCGCCGCGAACGAGGTCAGCAGGAGGCCGGTCACGTCGAGCTTCGGCGGCGCCGTCGCCTCGACCTCCGGCAGGAAGATGGTGGCGAGCGTCACGCCGATGACGCCGACCGGCACGTTGATGAGGAAGATCCAGTGCCAGGAGAAATAGGTGGTGATGAAGCCGCCGATCGGCGGTCCGGTCAGGGGGCCGACGAGGGCCGGGATGGTCAGCAGCGCCATGGCCGAGACGAGGTCGCTGCGCTGGGTCGTGCGCAGGAGCACGAGGCGCGCGACCGGCGTCATCATCGCGCCGCCGACGCCTTGCAGGAAGCGCGCGCCGACGAATTCGAGGAGCCCGCCCGAAAAGGCGCAGAAGATCGAGCCGACCACGAAGACGGCGATGGCGAAGCGGAAGATGCGCTTTGCCCCGAAATGGTCCGCCATCCAGCCGCTGATCGGAATGAACACCGCGAGCGCCACCATATAGGCCGTCAGCGCCAGCTTCAGCGTGATCGGGCCGACGTGCAGGTCGGCGGCGATCGCCGGCAGCGCGGTCGCGATCACCGTCGAATCCATCTGTTCCATGAACAGGGCGACGGCAAGAATGAGCGGAACAATGCGGTTCATCGGCGGGCCTTGGTGGATCGTATCGGAGGGGTAAGGCGGCAACTCCCGGTCTGTAGTCCTCAAAGGAGCGGCTGCCAATCCCGGAATCTTGCCATCTGGAAATCGAGGATCACGTCTGCGTGAAGCCGGCGCTTCCCCGGCTTATACCGTCATTTTTGACATATGCCAACCGCATCTATCTGCTAAAGGCAAGGACCATGCAACACCCGACACCCCAAGGAAAGTGAAATCATGACTGCGCCAACGCTTCCCCAGATCGACCGCTTCAAGCTCGGATCGTTCCAGTTCACCGTCATTCGGGACGGCGCGACCGTGCTGGAAAACCCGTGGGAGATTTTCGGCGTCAACCAGTCGCCGGAAACGGTCAAGGCGCGGCTTGCCGAAAACTTCCTGCCGACCGACCGCTTCATCAACAGCTACGCGCCGGTGATCATCGAGACCGGCTCCGAGGTGATCCTCGTCGACACCGGCTTCGGCGCAGCCGGCCATGAGCGCGGCGCAGGCCGGCTGCTTTCGGGAATGAAGGCGGCGGGCTATGCGCCGGAGCGCGTGACGCTCGTCCTGCTGACCCACCTCCACGGCGACCATATCGGCGGCCTGATCGAGGACGGCGTGCCGGCCTTCCCGAACGCCCGCTATGCGACGGGCGAGATCGAATATGCCTTCTGGACCGACAAGGCCCGCGAGGGCACGCCGGCCGAAGGCGGCCACAAGTTCGTGCTTTCGAACGTCGTGCCCTTCGCCGACCGCATGACGCTGCTGAAGGACGGCGACCAGCCGGTGGAAGGTTTCACGGCGATGCTCATTCCCGGCCACACGCCGGGGATGATGGCCTTCCGCGTCCGCTCGGGCGACGCGCAGATGATGCTCATCGGCGACGCCTGCAACCACTACATCCTGTCGCTGGAGGAGCCGGAATGGCAAGTCCGCTTCGACATGGACAAGGAACAGGCGGGCAGGACCCGGCGGCAGCTCTTCGAGACGATCGCCGCCGAGCGCATCCCCTTCCTCGGCTTCCACATGCCGTTCCCGGCCGTCGGCTTCGTCGTCAAAAGGGGCGACGGCTTCCGCTACGTGCCGAAGACGTACCAGTTCGAGCTTTGATCGCGACGATCGGCCGGGGCCTCACGCCCCGGCCGTGTCCACGATTTCGAAATCGTGGGTGATCGTGGCGGTCTTGCCCATCATCGCCGATGCCGAGCAATATTTTTCGAGCGAGAGCGCCACGGCGCGCTCGACCTTGCTTTCCGAAAGATTGCGGCCCTTCACCACGAAATGCATGTGGATGCGGGTAAAAACCTTCGGATCGGTCTCGGCGCGGTCGGCGTCGAGTTCGACGATGCAGTCCTCGACCTTTTCGCGGCCCTTTTCCAGGATGTGGACGACGTCGAAGGCCGAGCAGCCGCCGGTGCCGATCAGCACCAGTTCCATCGGGCTCGGGCCGGGCGTGTGCCCGTCCGCGCCGGATGCCGTTCCGAAGACCACCTTGTGTCCGCTGCCGGACTCTCCGACGAAGGTCCGGTCCTCGACCCATTTGACGCGTGCTTTCATGAATTTCGTCCTGTTGTGTTTGCGTTGCGGGATTTACAGGCGTTTCGTCCCCGGAATCCAGTCCGGGACTTCTCTTTTCCCTATTCCCTTCCTGTCATAGACGTGTTACCAGCCCTCGCCAACTTCCTAGCAAACCTTGCAAGACGCCGGTCGGATTCGTCCCGGAGCGTTTCTGCTTTTCCAGACGAAGGAATTGGCGATGGCACGCATTATTGAAACGGCAACCGGGGCGGAAGCCCTTACCTTCGACGACGTGCTCCTGCAGCCCGGCCACTCCGAGGTGATGCCCGGCCAGACCAACATCTCCACCCGCATCGCCCAGGACATCGAGCTGAACCTGCCGATCCTCTCCTCGGCGATGGACACGGTGACGGAAGGGCGGCTGGCGATCGCCATGGCGCAGGCCGGCGGCCTCGGCGTCATCCACCGCAATCTCTCCCCCGTCGAGCAGGCCGAGTAGGTCCGCCAGGTGAAGAAATTCGAGAGCGGCATGGTCGTCAACCCGGTGACGATCGGCCCCGACGCGACGCTCGCCGACGCGCTCAACCTCATGAAGCTGTACTCGATCTCCGGCATTCCGGTCGTCGAGAACGGCAACGGCCAGAAAAGCGGCCGGCTGGTCGGTATCCTCACCAACCGCGACGTCCGCTTCGCCTCCGATCCGGCACAGAAGATCTACGAGCTGATGACGCGGGAAAACCTCGTCACCGTGAAGGAAAACGTCGACCAGCAGGAAGCCAAGCGCCTGCTGCACAAGCACCGCATCGAGAAGCTGCTGGTGGTCGACGGCGAGGGCCGCTGCGTCGGCCTGATCACGGTCAAGGACATCGAGAAGTCGCAGCTTAACCCGAACGCCTCGAAGGATGCGCAAGGGCGCCTGCGCGCCGCCGCCGCCATCAGCGTCGGCGACGACGGCTTCGAGCGCGCCGAACGCCTGATCGACGCCGGCGTCGATCTTTTGGTCGTCGATACCGCCCACGGCCATTCGCAGCGCGTGCTCGACGCCGTCACCCGCGTCAAGAAGCTGTCGAACTCGGTTCGCATCATGGCCGGCAACGTCGCGACCGCCGACGGCACGAAGGCGCTGATCGATGCGGGCGCGGATGCCGTCAAGGTCGGCATCGGTCCCGGCTCGATCTGCACCACGCGCATCGTCGCCGGCGTCGGCGTGCCGCAGCTTGCCGCCATCATGGCCTCGGTCGATGCGGCGCGGGAGCAGAACATTCCGGTGATCGCCGACGGCGGCATCAAATTCTCCGGCGACCTCGCCAAGGCGATCGCCGCCGGCGCGTCGGCCTGCATGATCGGCTCGCTTTTGGCCGGCACCGACGAAAGCCCCGGCGAGGTCTATCTCTACCAGGGCCGCTCCTTCAAGGCCTATCGCGGCATGGGCTCCGTCGGCGCCATGGCGCGCGGCTCCGCCGACCGCTATTTCCAGGCGGAAGTGCGCGACACGCTGAAGCTGGTGCCGGAAGGCATCGAGGGCCAGGTCCCTTACAAGGGTCCGGTCTCCGGCGTGCTGCACCAGCTCGGCGGCGGCCTGAAGGCGGCGATGGGCTATGTCGGCGGCAAGGACCTCAAGGAGTTCCAGGAGCGCGCCACCTTCGTGCGCATCTCCGGCGCGGGCCTGCGCGAAAGCCACGCCCACGACGTCACCATCACCCGCGAGAGCCCCAACTATCCGGGCGCCGGCGCGTAAAGCTCATGAGACCCGCGGCGGCCTTCGCCGCGGGTCTCTTTTTTCGCCGGGTGCGACGGAAGTTCGCGGGCGCCGGCGATCGTCATCATTCCGCTGGCCCGCTCCCCAATTCTTCGCTACCTCTCGCGGCGTGACGACCGTGCGCTCGTCCTGTGCGCCCGGCCAATCCCAGGGAGTTTTCCGCGTGACCGGCTTCGAGATGTTCTGGCCCATGGTGGCCCATGTGCTGCTTGTTTTCATGCTCTACGGCCTGCTCGGCCTCCGGCGCTCAGGCGTGGTGAAGGCGGGCAAGGCGGACCGGTCGACATTCCGCGAAAACCGCGACGAGCCTTCCGAAAGCCTGGTGGTGCGCAACGCGATTGCCAACCAGTTCGAACTCCCGGTCCTCTTCTACGCCGTCTCGATCACGCTGTTCGTCGCGCAGGCGGACAATCTGCCGGCGGTGCTGCTCGGCTGGCTCTTCGTTGCCTTGCGCTATGCGCATGCCTATGTGCATGTGACGAGCAACGACCTGCGCCTGCGCGGGCCGCTCTTCCTCGCCGGCTTCCTGACGCTTGCCGCCATGTGGGCATGGCTTGTCGCGTGGTTCGTCTTTTCCTGAACGACGTTCGGGAACGCTTGTCCGGTAACGAAGTTGTGTTCGTGCCGTCATGCGCGCTGACATATCCTCTTTCAGGTCGGACGCTATGCCGGTTGGAGCGAGCGCGGAACGAGAAAGAGGAGGACGAGCATGGACAAGCCCGTGATCACCCGAGCGATGATCGACGCCTATGACGAATATACGCATCTGACCCTCGACCGGCGCGCTTTCATGGAGAAGCTGACGAAGCTTGCGGGATCGGCGGGCGCCGCCGCCGCCATCGCGCCGCTGATCGGCGCCAGCAAGGCCAGCGCCGACATGATCGCCTCCGACGATGCCCGTCTCGTGACGAAGGATATCACCTTTCCCGGCAAGGCCGGCGAGATGAAGGGCTACCTCGTCCAGCCGAAGGAAATGACGGACAAGCTGCCCGCCGTCATCGTCGTCCATGAGAACCGCGGCCTCAATCCGCACATCCGCGATATTGCCCGGCGCATGGCGCTCGAAGGCTTCGTGGTGCTGGCGCCGGATTTCCTGTCGCCCTTCGGCGGCACGCCGGACGACGAGGACAAGGCGCGCGACATGTTCGCCAAGCTCGACCCGGCCGCCACCGTCGCGGAGGCGCAAGGGAGCCTTGCCTATCTTGCCAAGCTCGATGGCGCCAACGGCAATGTCGGCATCGTCGGCTTCTGCTGGGGCGGCGGCGTCGTCAACCGCTTCGCGACGAAATCGCCGGAGTTGAAGGCGGGCGTCGCCTACTACGGCCAGCAGCCGCCGCTGACCGACGTGCCGGGCATCAAGGCGGCGCTGCTCCTGCACTATGCCGGGCTGGACGACCGCATCAACGCCGGCATCGACGCCTATCGCGACGCGCTGGACGAGAACAACAAGACCTTCGAAATCTACGTCTACGACGGCGTCAATCACGCCTTCAACAACGATACCTCCGCCGCCCGCTACGACAAGAACGCCGCCGACCTCGCATGGAAGCGCACCGTCTCGTTCCTGAAGAAATACCTGGCCTGATGCGGTTTCGGAGGTCAGGCGGCCGCCGGTGCCTGCGCGACGGATATGATCGCCTCGGCGAGCGCCTGCATGTCGCCGTCGCGCTGGCTGCTGCGCCGCCACGCAAGGCCGATCTGGCGCGAGGGCTGCGGCTCGGCGAAGGGCACGACGCGGATGGCGTTGCGGCTGGTTTCGCTGGCAACCGCAATCTCGGGAATGAGCGTCACGCCCATGTCGTGCGCCACCATCTGCAGCAGCGTCGACATCGACGTGGCGCCGAAATTGACGAGGCTGCGCTTGCCGGCGCCGCAGACGGCGAGCGCCTGGTCGCGCAGGCAATGGCCCTCTTCGAGAAGCAGCAGCCGGTCGAGATCCACGTCCATCTCCGTCATCGGCGAGGCGAGCAGGTCGCCGCCGGTCTGCGCCGTCGCCATGAAGAAGCGGTCGGTGAAGAGCGGCGCCGTCTCCAGTCCCTCGGCGTCGAGCGGCAGCGCGGCGATCACCGCGTCGAGCCGGCCTTCGGCGAGGTCGGCGGTCAGCGCATCCGTCATCGCCTCCTTCAGCTCGATCTCCATCGCGGGATAGGTCCGGCGCAGATGCGGCACGAGCTGCGGCACGAGATAGGGCGCCACCGTCGGAATGATGCCGATCCGCACCAGCCCCTCCAGCACGCTACCGCCCCGGCGCGCGCAGCGCTCCAGCCGCTCCACCTCGTCGAGCACGCGGCGCACATGCGCGAGCACCTCCTCGCCCTTCGCCGTCAGGATGACGCCCGCGCGGCCGCGCTCCACCAGCTTGGCGCCGAGATAGGATTCCATCTCCATGATCTGGGTCGACAGTGCCGGCTGGCTGATATGCGCGAGCTTGGCGGCGCGGCCGAAATGGCGGGCGGAGGCAAGTGCCTCGAAATAGCGCATCTGGCGAAGGGTCAGCATGATAGTTTTTTCCTAACGTCGCGATGCGGAAATACGGCCAAATCCTATTGCCGGTCAAGCAACGCCGACTTCCGCATATTGTGATTACAAATTGAAATTATTACATTTCGAATGATTGGTTGCGCTAGCGCAATGACCTATGCTTGGGCCTGGGCCATAAGGGCATGCAAACATAGGTAGTTGGAGCCAATGCCTGAAAAATCCGTCCGGACGAAACCACGCAAGCAGCCGCAGCAGGAGCGGAGCATTCAGCGCGTCGATGCCATCCTTGCGGCGGCGACGAAGCTAATTGCCGACAGGGGCATGTCGGGGCTGAAGATGACTGAGGTGGCGGCGTCGGCCGGCGTGCCGATCGGCTCGCTCTACCAGTATTTTCCCGAGAAGGTCGCGATCGTGCGGGCGCTGTTCGACCGGCTGGCGGCGCGGGTCGAAGCGATGATCGACGGCCGGCTTGCCGGCGTCGGTTCCAGGGCCGAAGCGCTCGATCGCGTCGAGGCGCTGGCCGGCGATTTCTACGACGTCTATCGCCGCGAGCCCGCGCTGATGGGCATCTGGTTCGGCTCGCTGGCCGACAGCGAGTTGCAGCTCCTGAACGTCCGCAGCATCGCGCGCGAAATCCGGATATTCCACGATCACCTGAAGCCGCTGCTGCCCGCCGGAAGCCGGATCGACCTGGAGGCGCGGTGCAACATCGCCCTGCTGATGATGGGATCGGCCGTCCGCTTCGCCGTCTCGCAGGACAGGGAGACCGGCGACCGCCTGATCGCCGAATGCAAGCGCTCCCTCAGGCAGATGCTGTTCGCCGAACCCGCCGGCGAATAAGGTTTACCAGCCCGGCATCAACTGGCCGGCGCGCAGCCGCGGATAGTGGCGGGCGAGCGCCTTCGTCTCCTGATCGAGATCGTCGTCGATGACCGCCGGCGTGATGTTGTCGAGGCAGGCAGTGATGTGCGCGGTGATGGCGTTCATCAGCGAGGCCGAGACGCCGGGCCGGCGCATGATGCCGATCTGCACCGGCGGCAGGGTGGGGAAGCCGTCGGCCTTGGTCAGCACCTTCATGCCGGTGCGCAGCGCCGATTCCGGCACGACGGAGACGGCCATGCCGGCAAGCACGGCGGCGGCGACCACCGTGCAGGACCAGCTCGTGAAGAGGATCTGGTATTCGCGGTTGACCGCGTCGAGCGCCGAGCAGGCAAGCTGCCGCCACTGGCAGTCGCGCCGGCCGACCGCGAGCGGCACCGGCGCGTCGTCGCGCAGCGGATGGTTGGCGGAGCCGACCCAGCACAGCGGCTCGGTGCGCACCACGTCGGAAATCCTCTCGCGCGGGTTGTGCGTGACGAGGGCAATATCGAGTTCGCCGCGATGCATGCGCTGGGCAAGGTCCACCGACGGTTCGCAGACAATATAGAGTTCGACGTTCGGATGCGTCTTGGCGAAGCGGCCGATGATTTCCGGCATGTAGCGGTCGGCGTAATCGTCGGGCGTGCCGATGCGCAGCGTGCCTTCGAGACGGTTGTCGTCGAAGGCGGCGATCGCCTCGTTGTTCAGGCGGATGATGCGGCGGGCATAGTTCAGGAGCTTTTCGCCCTCCGCCGTCAGCCGGTTGCCGCGCCCGTCCTTGATGAAAAGCTGCTTGCCGACGCGCTCTTCCAGCCGGCGCATCTGCATCGAAACGGCCGACTGCGTCTTGTAGACGCGATCGGCGGCCTTGGTGAAGCTGCCCGAATCCACGATGGCGATGAAGGTCTGCAACTGGTCGATATCGAGCGGCGCCGACATGGAATGCACCTATGAAAATGGTTGATGCTAAACATTAGAAACATTCGTTGGACTGATCAATAGGCCGCTGGCATCCTGACACTGCAAATCAACGATCCTGTCTTCCGCGCCTCCCCAGGCCTCCCAAGGGGGAGGCGTGGACCCCACAAGTTCGACGCATTCGCCTTCGGAACCGTGCGCGGTCCGAGAACGGCCGGCGTTGCCCTGAACCGATGAAAGGATATCGCCATGAGCATGGCGGAACGGATAATCGGCCTGTCATCGCCCACCTCGGCGCGGGCGTCCGCGTCGCGCTCCAGAAACCTGTTCGCAGCGCTGTCGTCCTTCCTGCGCAGGCGGCTCAACCGCATCGCGATCGGCCGGCTGCAGGATTGGGACGAGGAAAGGCTGATGGATATCGGCCTGACGCGGTCGGATCTCGACGCGGCTTTCCGCACGTCCACTTTCTTCGAGGACCCGTCATCCCACCTCACCGGCGCTGCGCGCCGCCGCGCACGCCGCATGAATTTGCCGCGGGACTGATCCCGCCACCTTTTCCCCGCAGGGCTCAGCCAAAACCCTGCCGCTTTCCCGGCGTTCGGCTCTGCCGTCCGCCGGGTTTTTTTATGGATATAGGTAAGCTGATGCTTACTTCTTGCGCGAGGGCGACGGCTTGGCCGCCGGTTCGGACGGCTGCATGTAGCTGTCGAAAATCGCTTCCATATTCTTCTGGTAGCTCTTCTGCACTTCGAGGCCGCTGTCGAACATGGCGCTCATCATATTGCCGTAGGCCGACACGTCGAAGGCAGCGGCGGCCGGATTCTTCGGCTCCTCCTCCTGCGGCTTCGGCGCCTCGGCTGGCATCGGGAAGCCGCGCATCATCTCCTGGAACGCCTTGGCGAAAGGATTGTCGAGGAACGGATTGCCGGCGGCGGCCTGGCGGGGTTCGGCGGCCTTGACGCCGAACATCTGGCTCATGGCCTGCGTGAACGGGTTGTCGAAAATCGTGGGCGTCGGCGCCGGCTTCGGCGCAAAGCCGATCGTCTCCAGCCAGCTCTGCATCATGTCGCCCATCGGCGTGCCGAGGAAGGGATTGGCCGCCTTCATCTGCCCGGAGGTTTCCTTGAACAGGCCGCCCATCAGCGTGTCGGCCATGACCGGCAGCATCCGCTTGTAGATATCCTGGCCGATGCCGGTGATCTGCGCGGCCTGCGCGGCGATGGCGCGGGAGACCTCCTTGGAGCCGAAAAGCTGCTCCAGCGCCTTGTTGCCGTCGGCAATGCCCTCGGGCGTGAAGGCCTTCGTCATGTCCTCGAAATATTTGGCGTATGTGCCGGAGGTGATCGCCTGCATGACGCTGGTGAAGGCGCCGGGATCGGCGGCGCTGCGCCGGAAGGCGGCGGAGAAGGCGGGCATCAGCGCGGCCATCGCCTTGGCCGATTGCTCCTGGGCAAGGTTGAACTGCTTGGAGACCGCCTCCATCGCGGCGCCGTTCTGCGCCTGCATCATCATGTCGAAGAGTGGCAGCATCGAAGTTCCCTTTCCCGGAAATGGCAAGCCGTATCGCTTTGCCACTATAGCCGGAAAAGGACAACCGCAAACGGCTTTTTCATCGTCCGCGACAGGTTAGCGAAGGCTGACCGTGCCCGCCCTTAATATTGATATTCCTCGAAAACCGGGTCCACCGTGCCGTTCCAGCGGCCATGGTAGAGCATCAGGAGGTCGTCGGCGAGGGTCGACTTCTTGGCGAGCACTTCTTCGAGCGGCGCAAGGAACAGGCTCTCGTCCTGGCCGTCGCCGTTGAGGCGGGCGCGTGACTTCAATCCCTGCCGCGAAATGGCGACCGCCTCGCGGGCGATGTCGATGAGGGCGCCGCCGCGGAAATCCGCCTTCAGCCCCTCGGCGGGCACGGCGTTGCGAAGCGCTTCCACCTCCGCGAAGGACCAGTCTTTGGTCAGTTCGTCCGCCGCTTCGAGGGCCGCGTCGTCATAGAGCAGGCCGACCCAGAAGGCCGGAAGCGCGCAGATGCGCCGCCACGGGCCGCCGTCGGCGCCGCGCATTTCGAGGAAGCGCTTCAGCCGCACGTCGGGGAAGAGGGTGGAGAGGTGGTTGGTCCAGTCGCCCATCGTCGGCTGCCAGTCGGCGATCTCGCCCTTCAGCGCGCCGTTCATGAACTGGCGGAAGGTGACGTGGGTGCAGTCGTGATAGCGCCCGTCGCGCACCACGAAATACATCGGCACGTCGAGCGCCCATTCGACATAGTCGGCAAAACGGAAATCGTCGCGGAAGGTGAAGTCGAGAAGGCCGGCGCGGCGATTGTCGGTGTCGCGCCAGATGTCGCCGCGCCACGAGACGAGGCCGTTCGGCTTGCCCTCGGTGAAGGGCGAGGAGGCGAAGAGCGCGGTCGCCAGCGACTGCAGCTTCATCGAGACGCGCATCTTGCGGCGCATGTCGTCCTCGGAGGAGAAGTCGAGGTTCACCTGGATCGTGCAGGTGCGGTACATCATGTCGAGGCCCTGGCTGCCGACCTTCGGCATGTAGCGGGTCATGATGTCGTAGCGCGATTTCGGCATGCGCGGCGTCTCGGCCAGCGTCCATGCCGGGCTGCCGCCGATGCCGAGGAAACGGATGCCCATCGGCTCGGCGATTTCGCGCACGGTCGCCAGATGCTGGTTCGATTCCTTGCAGGTCTGGTGGATGGTCTCGAGCGGCGCGCCGGAAAGCTCGAACTGACCGCCGGGCTCGATGGAAATCGCGCCCATGCCCGACGGCTCCGAAAGGCCGATGATGTGGCCGGCGTCGATGATCTCGTCCCAGCCGAGCTTGTCGCGCATCCCGTTGAGCAGCGCGGAAATGCTGGCCTCGCCGAAATAGGGAACGGGGCTGTTGTCGGCGCGGAAGAAGGCGAACTTCTCGTGCTCGGTGCCGATGCGGAAGCTCTCCTTCGGCTTGGAGCCGCCGGCCAGGTAGGCGGTCAGGTCCGATACCGAAGAGAGCGGGGTCTGGTCGGTGGTGTCGCGCGCCATGGGAATACCTTGAATGCTAGGGACGGCCGGCGAAGATCGCAGCCCGAGTGGTAGGGTGATTGACGCGGATTGAGGTACGGTGCAAGTGAATTTCTTTCAAGGGCGGATCAAAAAAATAGACTTTTGTGTGGCGGCGGTGCCAGCCTTCAGGTCCAGTCGCCGATCGCCGCCTGGATGACGGCCATCGCCGCGACCGCCGCCGTGTCGGCCCTGAGGATGCGCGACCCGAGCGGAATGGCGGTGACGAAATCGAGGCTGCGCAGGCGCTGCCGCTCGGCTTCCGAAAACCCGCCCTCCGGGCCGACGAGCAGCGCCAGCTTCCGCTCCTCGACCGCGTTCAGCAGCGGCAGCGGGTTCTGCCCGGCATCGCCCTCGTCGCAATAGATGATGCGCCGGTCGCCCGGCCAGCGGTCGAGCAGGTCCGTGAGCCGGACAGGTTCGGCCACGTCGGGAATGCCGAGCACGCCGCATTGCTCCGCCGCCTCGACGACGTTTGCCCGCAGCCGGTCGAGGCTGGTGATCTTGCCCTGCACATGCTGCGTCATGACGGGTTGCAGCAGGCCGGCGCCCATTTCGACCGCCTTCTGCACCAGATAGTCGAGCCGCCCGACCTTCAGCGGCGCGAAGAGATAGTGAAGATCGGCGGGTGCCGGCTGCGGCCGCACCTGCTCGAGGGGGGTGAGCAGGATGCGCTTGCGGCTCGGAAAGGAAAGCTTCGCCTTCCACTCGCCGTCGCGGCCGTTGAAGAGCAGGATTTCGCTGCCGTCCTCCATGCGAAGCACATTGGCGAGATAGTTGAACTGCTCGGCCGTCGCCTCGACGCCGGTGCCGGCCGCAAGATCGCTCTCCACGAAAAGCCGCTGCATGCGGAAATTGGCGCGCATTGCCTACCCCTTACACAAAGAGCGCGACCATAACCCAATAAACGACCGCCGCAAGCGCCGCCGATACCGGGACCGTCACCACCCAGGCGACAGCGATGGTCATGAAATGCGAGCGCCGCACCAGCCGCCGGCGGCGGATTTCGTCGACGTTGCGCTCTTCGGGTTCGTCGTCCTCCGGGTCCTGCGGATGCGCCTTGTGGCGCATGTATCTCGCCCGCCGCTTCGAATGCGTGGTGTACCACTCGCGGAAGAAGCCGACGCCGAAGACCGAGCCGACGGCGACATGGGTGGACGACACCGGCAGGCCGAAGGAGGAGGCGACGATGACGGTCGAGGCCGCCGACAGCGCCACGCAATAGGCGCGCATCGGATTGAGCTTGGTGATCTGCTGGCCGACGAGGCGGATCAGGCGCGGGCCGTAGAGAAGCAGGCCGACCGAAATGCCGCAGGCGCCGATCATCACCACCCAGAGCGGCGCCGGCCCGTTCGGCGGCGATACGAACCGCGAGCAGCCGGCGCGCACGATGGCCGCGAGCGGCCCGATCGCGTTGGCGACGTCGTTTGCGCCGTGGGCGAAGGAGAGGAGGGCGGCCGAGCCGACCAGCGGCAGCCGGAAGAGCTTGCGCAGCGCGCTGTTCTTGTTGTCCAGCCCCGCCGATTGCCGGATGACCAGCGGCCGGGCGATCAGCCATCCGATGAGGCCGACGACCACGCTGCTCGCCGCCTCGGCGGGGAAGGAAAGCGTGCCGGCGGTCGTGGTGCGGATCAGGAGATAGGTCGCGAAAATGCCGGCCATCACGCCGATCAGGATCGGAATCCAGTACCGGCCGGCGTCGATCTTGTCCTCGCGGTAGATGATGAAGGTCTTGATGAAGAAGAGGAAGAGCGCCGCCAGCGTGCCGCCGAAGATCGGCGTGACCACCCAGGCGGACGAGATCAGCAGCATCAGCGGCCAGTTGACGAGGCTCAACCCCGAAGAGGCGATCCCGGCGCCGACCACGGCGCCGACGATCGCATGCGTGGTGGAGACCGGCGCTTTGAGCCATGTGGCGAGGTTGATCCAGACCGCGGCCGACAGCAATGCCGCCATCATCAGCCAGGCGAGATTGCCGGTATTGGCCGCCTCGTTGGTATCGACGATGTGCGAGGAGACGGTGCGGATCACCGGCCCGCCGGCAAGCGTTGCGCCGAGGATTTCGAAGATCGCCGCCATGATCAAGGCGCTTGGGATGGTGATGGCGCGCGCGCCGACCGCAGCGCCCACATTGTTCGCGACGTCCTTTGCGCCGATGTTGAGCGCCATGTAGCCGGCAAGCGCGGAGGCCGCCACCGTCAGCGTCACGCGCGGCCGGTCCAGCACGTAGAAGCCGGTGAAGAGCATGGCGAGCCCGAGGAAGATCAGCGCGATGCCGGGAGCGACGAGCGGGCGGGTGACATAGCGGATCGTGTCCTCGACATGGGTGAGCTTGTCGAGGTCCTTGTCGAGCGTGGGCTTTGTCAGTCGCGCCGGCCGTTCGGGCATGTCGTTCCTTCTGTCTCTGCCCCGCGACGCGGTAACGCATTTTCAGGTGGAGATACGAAGTAGCGCCGCAGCGACGATCGCGCAACCTGCACAGTTGGACGAGGCGCGCTCAGGCGGCATCTGCGGAGAGGATGGCGGGAAAGGAGGGCGAGAGCGCGGCGGCGGCGCTCACGCCTTCGGCTGGTCGTCGTCGCTCGGGCGCGCGGCTTGCGCCGAGGCGGCCATGCGGCGCGCGAAGGTGTTGATGAGCTGGCCGAGTTCGGGCTCCTGCACACGGGCGGCGGCCTCTTCGGGAGGCACCCATTCGATGCGGCGCTCGCCCTTTTCCTTGAAGTTCTTGGCCTGGCCCGACACTTCCAGTTCGTAGACCTGCACCCGGCAGAGAACGTCGATGCCGTTCTTCATGACCTTGGCATAGCTGTAGGCGCCGAGCGGCTGCGCCTCGACGGCGCCGCGCACACCCGCCTCCTCGAGGGCTTCCTGTGCCGCGACCTCATGCGAGAGCTTGCCGGACATGGGCCAGCCCTTGGGAATGACCCAGCGGCCGGTGTCGCGGCTGGTCATGACCAGTATTTCCAGCTCGCCGGACTTCTTTTTCACCCGATAGCACAGCGCGGCATATTGCTGTCGCGGCGGGCGCCGGAACATCAACTGCATATCGCTGGCAATTCGAGTAAGTAGGGTCAATGGCGTAGCCTTGCGCTTCTCCGAGAGAATCGGTTGGTAATATAAGTATTGTAGGGAAAGCTTGCGCTATTCACCTTAAGAAAATGGTGATCTCACGCAGTTCTTACAATGGTTTCATACGCGCAGGTGGGACAGGTCCATGTCCGGTTTGCGTCCAATGCGGCTTCATACACGACATCGGGCGCCGACGCCAGTGGCAGGGACGCCGCGCGAATGCGGCATATTGCGCGCAAACGCCCTGTTCCCTCGCGCGGTTTCCTTGGATAAGGATGGGTGAAGACCGTCCACATGCCGGCTCCGGGGGATAAGCTGCATGCCGAATGGCCATTTCGCATTTCCGCCGGCGCCGGATCGGGCGCTGGCGCTTGGGGAAATTCATGCCCGGCCCTATGCGCTGGTGCCGTCGCCGCGCGTGATCTTCCAGCTCGCCTTCATGATGGAGGGCGGCTCGGCGCGGCATCATGCGGTGATTTCCGATCTGTCGCGGTCGCGCGGGGTGGCGCCGCCGGAAAAGGACGCCCGCCATCACGCCATGCCCTGGGGGCAAGGCACGCTTCGATGGGAGCGGCATACGGAATTTTCGACCTGGTTCTGGGACGGGCCGCCGCCGGAGCATTTCGGCGGCGCGGTGGCCGTGCATCCCTTCGGCGACGGCTTTTCGCCGCCGGGCCTCCTGATGTCCGGCATCCGGCTTGAAATCCGCCCGGAGGGCCGCGCGCGCGACGAGGCGGTCGCGATCTTCGATCCGGCAAGCCTCTGCTGCAGCGACACCAAGAACGGCCAGGCGACCATCCTCACCGATTTCCGCCAGAACGGCGACGGGCTGACGCAGATCCTGCTGATCGACCGCGGATTGACGGAGGCGGGCCGCGGCGCGCTGGTGCAGCGCCTCCTCGATATCGAGACCTATCGCACGCTCGCCATGCTCGGCCTGCCGCTCGCCCAGACGCTCTCGCCGGAAATCCGCCGCATCGAGGACGGGCTGACCGCGATCACCCAGCGCATGCGCGACTATGCCCGCGACGAGGCCGACGAGATGCTCGGCGAGATCACCCGGCTCGCGGCCGAACTGGAGGCGAACGCCGCCCTCTGCCTCTACCGCTTCGGCGCAAGCCGCGCCTATGACGGCATCGTCAGCGAGCGGATCGCCACCCTCGCCGAAACCGCCATGCCCGGCTACGAGACGCTTGGCTCCTTCCTGGAGCGGCGGCTGGCGCCGGCCATGCGCACCTGCCAGTCCGTCGAGGAGCGGCAGGCGAACCTGTCGCGCAAGCTGAGCCGCGCCACCAGCCTGGTGCGCAGTTGGATCGATGTCGAGCTGGAGCGGCAGAATTCCGCGCTGCTCGCCTCGATGGACCGCCGCGCCAACCTGCAGCTTCGCCTGCAGCAGACCGTCGAGGGCCTGTCGGTGGCCGCCATTTCCTACTACGTCATCGGCCTGCTGGGACATGTGGCGGAAGCCGTCGGCCACGACCTCATCCCGCTCGATCCGCCCGTGCTGACCGGCCTTGCCGTTCCCCTGGTCGTGCTCGCCGTCTGGCTGACGGTGCGCCGTATCCGCCGGCGCCACGGCATCGAGGGGCATTGAGCCGCTACCGCTCCCAGTAGGGGACGGGGCCGTAGAGTTCGGTGAGATAGTCGATGAAGAGCCGCACCTTGGCCGGCAGGAACTGGCGGCTCGGATAGACGGCGGAAAGCGTCACGCCGCGCGAGCCCTCATAGGCGGGAAGCACCTGCATGAGCCGGCCGGCCCTGAGGTCCGGGCCGACATCCCAGGTGGAGCGCAGCGCGATGCCGAGGCCGGCCAGCACCGCCTCGCGGATGACCTCGCTGGAATTGGTGATGAGGCGCCCGTCCGGCTTCACCGTGATTGCGCCCGTCGGCCCTTCCAGCCGCCAGATGTCGTTGTTGTGCGGCGGCAGGCAGACATGGCGGCGCAGATCGTCGATCTCCTCCGGCGTGCCGTGGGCGGCGAGATAGTCCGGCGAGGCGCAGAGAATGCGGCGTACCGGCGCCAGCCGCCGGGCGACAAGGCTCGAATCGGTGAGTTCGGCGATGCGGATCGCCAGATCGAAGCCGCCGCCGACGATATCGGCGAGTTCGTCGCTCAGGACGAGATGGACGGAAAGTTCCGGATGCGCCGCCATGAAGGCTTTCAGGTGCGGCGCGACATGCATCCGCCCGAAGGAGGTGGGCGCGGAAATCTTCAGCGTGCCGTGCATCTGCGTCGCGCGGCCGGCGATATAGGCTTCCGCCTCCTCAAGCCCCGCGAGCACGGCAAGCACCCGGTCGTAAAAGCCTTGGCCCGCTTCCGTCAGCGAAATCTGCCGCGTCGTGCGCTGCAGCAGGCGGGCGCCGAGCCGGTCTTCCAGCCGCTTGATGCGCTTGGAAATGACGGCCGGCGAAAGGCCGAGCGCGCGGCCGGCGAGCGACATGCTGCCGCTTGACACGACGCTTGCGAATATTTCCAGATCGCCGAGATTGGTCATCGCCAGGCTTCACTTTTTCCCTTTGAGCATAAGTGCTTAGCATTTGCGCCCGTGGCGCGAAAGTGCTACGCCTTGGCCTCAGAAAATCGCGCGGAAAACCGCCGAGGAGGAGCCATGGCCGAAGCCATACCGTTTCTGGCGCCGCGCGCCGACGTGCTGGCGCGTCGGGCCGAAATCGTCGCCGATCTCATCGATCTTCTGCCACCGGAATGCCTGGTGCACGAGCCGCGCGAGCTCGTGCCCTTCGAGACGGATGCCTTCGTGTCCTACCGGCGGCTGCCGCTCGCCGTCGCGCTGCCGCGCTCGACGGCGGAGGTGGCGGCGGTGATGAAATATTGCCATCGCTACGGCGTGCCGCTGGTGCCGCGCGGCGCCGGCACCTCGCTGTCCGGCGGCGCCATCCCGCAGGAGGATGCGGTGGTGCTCGGCCTTTCCAAGATGAACCGCATCCTCGACATCGACCTTGCCGATCGCACCATGACCATGCAGGCCGGCGTCACCAATCTCGCCATTTCCGATGCGGTGTCGGGGGAGGGGTTCTTCTACGCGCCCGATCCGAGTTCGCAGCTTGCCTGCACCATCGGCGGCAATATCGGCATGAATTCCGGCGGCGCGCATTGCCTGAAATACGGCGTCACCACCAACAACCTGCTCGGCGTGACGATGGTGTTGACCGACGGCACGGTGATCGAGCTTGGCGGCAAGGCGCTGGATGCGGCGGGCTACGACCTGCTCGGCCTCGTCTGCGGCTCGGAAGGCCAGCTCGGCGTCGTCACCGAGGCGACGGTGCGCCTCATCGCCAAGCCCGAGGGCGCGCGGCCGGTGCTCTTCGGTTTCGACACGTCGGAAGAGGCGGGCGCCTGTGTGGCCGATGTCATCGCCGCCGGTATCATCCCGGTCGCGATCGAATTCATGGACAAGCCGGCGATCGAGATCTGCGAGGCCTTCGCCAAGGCCGGCTATCCGCTCGATGTCGGAGCGCTTCTGATCGTCGAGGTGGAAGGCTCGGAGAGCGAGATGGACGCGATGCTCGCCGATATCGTCGCCATCGCCCGCCGTCACGCCGTCAAGGTGGTGCGCGAGTGCCAGTCGGCGACCGAGGCGGCGCTGATCTGGAAGGGCCGCAAATCCGCCTTCGGCGCCACCGGCCGCATCGCCGACTATATCTGCATGGACGGCACCGTGCCGCTCAGCCAGCTGTCCCATGTGCTGAAGAAGACCTCGGAGATCGTCGATCATTATGGCCTCAGGGTCGCCAACGTCTTCCACGCCGGCGACGGCAACATGCATCCGTTGATCCTCTTCAACGCCAACGACCCCGACGAGGCGGCAAAGGCGGAAGCGGCCGGCATGGACATATTGAAGCTCTGCGTCGATGTCGGCGGCTGCCTCACCGGCGAGCATGGCGTCGGCATCGAGAAGCGCGACCTGATGCGGCACCAATATGCCGAGGTCGATCTTCAGCAGATGATGGCGGTGCGCGCCGCCTTCGATCCGGGCTGGATTCTCAATCCGTCCAAGGTCTTCCCGCTCGACGGGCGGAGTGCTGCATGAGCGAGTTCAGGCCGGCCACGGAGGCGGAGGTCGCCTCGATCGCGCGCGATCATGCCGCGCGCGGCGCGGCATTGTCGGTCGTCGGCGGCAATACGCGGCGCGGTTTCGGCAACGCGGTCCCGGCGCGCTCGATGTTGCGCTCGACCGCGCTCTCCGGCATCGTCACTTACAATCCCGGCGAGATGGTCATGACGGCGCGCGCCGGCACGCCGCTTGCCGTCGTCGAGGCGGCGCTCGCCGAGGGCGGGCAGATGATGGCCTTCGAGCCGGCCGATCACCGGCCGCTGATGGCGACCGACGGCGAGCCGACCATCGGCGGCGTCTTTGCCGCCAATATTTCCGGCCCGCGCCGCTTCGTGGCGGGGGCGGCGCGCGACAGCCTGCTCGGCGTGCGTTTCGTCAACGGCAAGGGCGAGATCGTCAAGGCGGGCGGCCGGGTGATGAAGAACGTCACCGGGCTCGATCTGGTGAAGCTGATGGCGGGATCGCACGGCACGCTCGGCCTGCTGACGGAAGTCACCTTCCGCGTGCCGCCGCGCCCGAAGGCCGAGGAAACTCTTGTCGTCTCCGGCCTGAACGATGCGGAAGCGGCTGAGGCGATGGCGGCGGCGATGGCCTTGTCCGTCGAGGTGTCGGGTGCTGCGCACTTGCCGCTGACGGTCGCCTGGAAATTCCTCGGCGGCAAGCTGCCGGAGGGCGAGGCGACGGTGCTGCGCATCGAGGGACTGCCCGGCTCCGTCGACATGCGCGCGAAAAAGCTCACCGACACCATGGCGCGCTTCGGCACCGTCACGCGGCTGGATGGCGGGCAAAGTGCAGCGCTCTGGCGGGAAATCCGCGATATCCTGCCTTTCGCCGATGGTACGCTGCGCCCGGTCTGGCGCGTCTCCGTCGCCCCAGGCGTCGGCCACCAGTTGGTGGCGGCGCTGCGGCTGGAGGCGGGTGTGGACGCCTTTTACGACTGGCAGGGCGGGCTCGTCTGGCTGAGAATGGAAGCGGAGCCGGAGGGCGATCTGGTCCGCCGCTATATCCACGCGCTCGGCGGCGGCCATGCGACGCTGGTGCGCGCTGCCCCCTCCGCGCGGGCGGCGACCCAGTCGTTCCAGCCGCAGCCGGAGGCCGTGGCGCTCCTCTCCCGCCGGGTCAAGGAAAGCTTCGACCCGGCCGGTATCTTCAATCCGGGGAAGATGGGGTGAGGGGGATGATGTGTTTTCGGAAATACCCTCCCCTTGAGGGGGAGGGTCGGAGCGCAGCTCCGGGGTGGGGTGATCTCCGCCGGCCTGGAATATGCCGCAAGGCGTCACCCCCACCCGCCGCTGACGCGGCGACCTCCCCCCTCAAGGGGGAGGTGCTTGGCCAGAGCGGGTACCGCTCCCCACGCCAGGAGCGCGCATAGATGCAGACAAACTTCACCGCCGAGCAGCTTGCCGATCCGCATGTGGCCGAATCCGAAAAGATCCTGCGCCGCTGCGTCCATTGCGGCTTCTGCACCGCCACCTGTCCGACCTATGTGACGCTCGGCAACGAGCTGGACAGCCCGCGCGGGCGCATCTACCTCATCAAGGACATGCTGGAAAACGGCCGCCCGGCCGATCGCGAGGTGGTCACCCATATCGACCGCTGTCTCTCCTGCCTGGCCTGCACCACGACCTGCCCCTCCGGCGTCGACTACATGCATCTGATCGACCACGCCCGCGCCCATATCGAGGAGACCTACGAGCGCCCGTTCATGGACCGGCTGACGCGCAATCTGCTCGCCGCCGTCCTGCCTTATCCCGGCCGGTTCCGGCCGGTGCTGAGGCTGGCGGCACTCGGCCGGCCGTTCCGGAGCCTCTTCCGCCGCGTGCCGGCGTTGAAACCCTATGCCGCCATGCTGGACCTTGCCCCGCGCACCCTTCCGCCGGCATCGCCCTTTGCGCGTCCCGGCACCCATGCGCCCGAAGGCGCAAGGCGCGGCCGCGTCGCGATCCTGTCCGGCTGCGCGCAGCCGGTGCTCGATCCGGCGATCAATGCGGCGACGATCCGCCTGCTGACGCGGCTCGGCGTCGAGGTCGTCGTGCCGCAGGGCGAGGTCTGCTGCGGCTCGCTGGTGCATCATATGGGCCGCGAGGAGGAGGCGCTTTCCAATGCGCGCGCCAATGTCGACGCCTGGCTTCACGAGATCGAGGCCGGCCGCCTCGACGCGATCATCGTCACCGCGTCCGGCTGCGGCACCACGATCAAGGATTACGGCCACATGCTGCGGCTCGATCCGGCCTATGCGGACAAGGCCGCGCGCGTCTCGGCGCTGGCAAAGGACGTCACCGAATATCTCGGCGGCCTCGACCTGCCGGCGCAGGCGCCGAAGGGCATCGCCGTCGCCTATCATTCGGCCTGCTCGATGCAGCACGGCCAGAAGATCGTCGCCGCCCCGAAGCAGCTTCTGAAGGCGGCAGGCTTCACCGTCCGCGATCCGGCGGAAGGTCACCTCTGCTGCGGCTCGGCCGGCGTCTACAACATCATGCAGCCGGAGATTTCCGCCGAACTCAAGGCGCGCAAGGTGAAGAACATCGAGGCGACGAAGGCGGATGTCATCGCCACCGGCAATATCGGCTGCATCACCCAGATCGCCACCGGCACGGCGCTGCCGATCCTCCATACCGTCGAGCTGCTCGACTGGGCCTATGGCGGCGAAACACCGGAAAAGTTAAGGAATATGCGCTATCAAACCTCCTGACCGCTCCCTCTCGGAGCCGGAACATGGAGAACACTCATGTTGCGCTTGTCCCTGCTTGCCGCCCTCGCAATCCTCTCCGCGATGCCGGCAAACGCCGCTGAGCGGTTCAACTGCGCGGCGGACGATGCGAACGCCAAGCTCAGCCTCGACCTCGCCTTCGACGACAAGGGAACGCGGCCCGTCACCCATTTCCGCGGCGCGCTGATCGCCAAGCAGCAGGGCGTGCCGGCGGGCTTCCATCAGTTGATGCTCGATTCCTCGCAGCTCATCCACTACTGGTCCTATGAGGGCGAGCTGCGGCTCGAAATGTTCGGGAAGGGCGAGGGCAACGACTCGGGCAAGAGCTTCGACCTCATCGTCGCCGCCGACCGCAAGGCCCAGACCGGCCCGATCGCCGGCAGCTACCTGCTGACCTTCTCAGCCGACGGCGCAAAGCCACTGCAATTCAAGGGCTCGCTCGGCTGCATCGCCAAATGAAAACAGGCCCGCAAGCGGGCCTGTTGGCAACGATATCGGCTGGCTGACTTCAGAAGTTGAAGGAAACGCCGAAGTTGATCGCGTTGGTGAAGATGTTCGTCTTCAGCGAGGAGCCGCTGTCGATCGGCACGTCCACGAAATTGTAGTTGCCCTTGTATTCGACGAAGGTCGCCCAGTGCTTGGCGAACTGGTAGCTGATGCCGGCCTGGGCCTGCAGCGAAGCGCCGCCGAATTCGTAGTCGAAGGTCTTGCCCGAGCCGCGCGTGACTTCCACGTGCGGGATGTTGACGCCGACGCCGGCGCCGACATAGGGGGTCCAGGCGCGGCCCGGATCCTGGAAGCGGTAGAGCGCGTTGAGCGTGATGAGGTTCAGGCCGTCGGTGAACTCGAAATGCGTCCAGTCGGAGGGCGTGTTGTTGAGGTTGCCGTAGACCTTGTCATGGGTGTAGTCGAGCGAGATACCCCAGTTCGAATGGTCGAGTTCGTCGAGCCACCAGATGCCGCGCACGCCGTAGTAGGGGGGGCTGGTGAAGGACTTGCCGGACCAGTCGGGATCGAAGGACGTGGCGCCCGCGCCCGACACCTTGACGTTGTTGCCGGTCGCGCCCTGAACGCCGCCGTAAACGGAAAACTGCATCTCGGCCGAAGCGGCGCCGGCGATCAGTGCCACAGCGGCGAAAGCCGTGCCGGCAAGGAGAGAACGAGAGATGCGGAACATGGACTGCATAGGAAACCCCCAATGGCGATGGCGATCAGACCGTTTCCGTGACGTCTCCGCCACGGGATAAGAATCGTCATTTCAGCCGGACTATATGTTAGTTAGTTGCGATTCCTGACACGAAACTGAACGAAGCGGGCCGGAAAGCCGCCCCGCCAAATGCTTTTCGGGACAGGTGTGGCGCATGCGCCATAGTCCCGGCATCCGCCGCAGGTCGCGCGAAAGCATGCCGCGGCGTTACCGCAGCGGCATGCATAAAAAACGCTCGCTCGTCAGCCGCCGAACATCGTCCGCAGGATGTCGATGCCGCGGTCGTCGAAGCTGATCTCGCCCTGCTTGTTGCCGGGGCCGACGACGATGACCTTGGTGCCCACCGGCGCGCGGTCGTAGAGGTCGGAGACGTCCTGGTTCATCATGCGGATGCAGCCGGACGACATGTTGAGGCCGATCGTCCAGGGCTGGTTGGTGCCGTGGATGCGGAAGATCGTGTCGTGACCGTTCTGATAAAGATACATGGCGCGCGCGCCGAGCGGATTGTCCTCGCCGCCGGGCTGGACGGCGGGCAGCTTGTGGCCGGCCTTGGCTTCGCGGGCGCGCATTTCCGGCGGCGGCGTCCAGGCGGGCCATTCCGCCTTGCGGCCGATCTTGACGACGCCCGACCAGCCGAAGCCGTCGCGGCCGACGCCGATGCCGTAGCGGATCGCGCGGTCGCCGCTCTCGACGTAGTAGAGATACTTGTGATTCGTATCGACGATGATCGTGCCCGGCGCCTCGTCGGTGACGAAGCGGACGAGCCTGCGCTTGAACTGCGGCTTGATCGTCTGGCTGCGGGCGACGCCGCGCACCGCGTCGGTCGCGGTCATCGGCTTGGATGCGTTGTCGAGCGCGACTGCCTGGGATGCAGCGCCGACAAAGGAAACAGCAACGGCTGCCGCCGCCACGGTCCTGAAAACAGAATTCATGAAAATCCCCTCATAGTCCGGATGGACGAGAGGCTAACGAAACTTCGCGCGCGTTCAAGAGGCCGTCCGCCCGCTCACGCATTTTTAATCGCATGAGCGGTTGATTTGGATGGGTTTGCTATCTGTGATCGATGAAATCACATGACGATAACGCGCGTTCCAACCTTCACGCGATCATAGAGGTCGGCGACATCCTCGTTGCGCATGCGGATGCAGCCGGAAGAGACCGCGTAGCCGATCGTCCAGGGCGCGTTGGTGCCGTGGATTCGGTAGAGTGTCGAGCCGAGATACATGGCGCGCGCGCCGAGCGGATTGTCCTCGCCGCCCTCCATGTGGGCCGGCAGGTAGTGGCCTCGGGCGGCCTCGCGCGTCAGCATTTCCGCCGGCGGGTTCCATTCCGGCCATTCCTGCTTGCGGGTGATCGAATGGGCGCCGGCCCATTCGAAGCCGGGCTTGCCGACGCCGACGCCGTAGCGGCGGGCCTTGCCGCCGCCCATGACGAGATAGAGGAGGCGGTTGTTGGTGTCGATCACGATCGTTCCGGGCCTCTCCTTGGTCTGGTAGTCGACCATCTGGGGCAGGAACTGCGGATCGAGCTTCGAGCGGATGGCGGGCCGGGCGGCCGCGGCAGGCTGGACCGGGTTGGGCTCGAAGAGGCCGCGCGGGCGAACGACGACCCGGACAGCACCCGTACCTGCGCCGGTGGGATAGGCGACGGGCTGCACCTTGCCGCCGAGCTGCGTCACCCAGGGGGCGGTGAGATCGGGGCTGACGACGACGGGCGGGCGTGCCTGGTAGCGGTCGTTGCCGAAGGCGGCGCTGGCGGTAAGGCCGGCCACGCCGAGCGCGAGCAGGAAGCGAAGTGTTTTCATCGGGCGAACTCTCTAACAATGGCCGAAAAGGGATCATGGACGAGCGATGCGCTCTCCCTTGACGGCATGCTGCCAGCGGCGGCCAAGCGAATGGTAAATGCCCGTTCATGAAAATGCCGCGAAACCGATAAAGTTTTCGGCAAGGTTACCGCCCGGTTTGGAAAGACGGTTGGCAAATGGTAAAGGCTTGGAAGAACAGGGACGAATCGCGCACATGAGCGGCACGGGAATCATCACCGGCGAAGACGGCAGGGATCGCTGCTTCTGGCATGCCAACCTGCCGGAATACCGCCGCTATCACGACCACGAGTGGGGCCGCCCCGTCACCGACGATGTCCGCCTCTTCGAGAAGATCTGCCTGGAAGGCTTCCAGTCCGGCCTGTCCTGGCTGACGATCCTGCGCAAGCGCGACAATTTCCGCGCCGCCTTCGCCGGCTTCGACTTCGAGCGCGTGGCGATGTTCGACGATACGGATATCGAGCGCTGCCTCGGCGACATCGGCATCGTGCGCCATCGCGGCAAGATCGTCTCGACCATCAACAATGCCCGCCGCGCCATCGAACTGAGGAGCGAGTTCGGCTCGCTCGCCCGCTATTTCTGGAGCTACGAGCCGAAGCCGGAGGAGCGCCCGGCGCGCGTCGATTACCCGACGCTCGCCGCCAATCCGACGACGCCGGTGTCGGTGAAGATTTCCAAGGACCTGAAGAAGCGGGGATGGACTTTCGTCGGGCCGACCACCATCTACGCCTTCATGCAGGCGATGGGGCTCGTCAACGACCACATCGAAGGCTGCTACTGCCGCGCGGAAGTCGAGACGATACGAGAGGCGCTGGTCCGGCCATGAGGGCGATCCCGATCAGATTGTCGATGCTGGCGGCGGTGGGGCTGCTGGCGGCGCGCGCCGCCCTCGCGCAGGATGCGCCCGAGTTGCAGATTCCGGAACTCGACCGCGGCGAGACGCTGGAAAAGCTCGGCTTTCCCGCCACCACCGAAAAGCTCACCGGCTGGACGAAATTCGGCAAGGGCAAGGTCTATACGCTGCCGGTCAAGGCCGGCCAGCATGTCCGCGTCACCTTCGATTCCAAGAGCCCTTACGCCTTCATGGCGATCTTCGACCTCGCCTCCAGCGACGACGAGGCCTTCTTCGGCACCGACGAGGACGGCATGAGCGCCGACGTGACGGTCGAGGCCGACACCACCTGGCTGATCAAACCCTATTACTCCCGCGTCACCCGCCGCCGCGGCCTCGGCGCGCCCTACTCAATCCTGATCGAACCCCTGCCGGCCGGCGCCCCGCAGGCCGAGCCGCAGCCGAACCAGCTCCCCAGGCAATTGCTCTTCCCGCCGCGCACGCCGGCGAAGTAGGAGGCGGGACAGCCTGCAATAATCCTTCGTTGACTCCCCGATGGTATGTCTCCCCCAATCCAGCGGAGTGGTGACATGCTCGTATTGCATGAAGGATTGCTGTCGACGCGCTCCTGCGCCGTTGCGCGCCGGATCGTCATAAACCGTCGATCAGCCCGCGCAGCTCGCCGAGGTGGCCGATCTTGCGGAAGCGAGGGGCCTCGCGCGGCTCCTCGACATGCTCGATCACCCAGGTCAGCTCGTGCGGCACGAAGACGCCGTAGCTGCCGGCGGCAATCGCCGGCACGATATCGGATTTCAGCGAGTTTCCGACCATCATCGCCCGCTCCGGCCCGTCGCCCACCTTCGAGAAGACACGGCGGTAGGTGACGGCGGTCTTGTCGGAGACGATTTCCACCGCGTCGAAGAAATCGCCGAGGCCGGATTGGGCGAGCTTGCGCTCCTGATCGAAAAGGTCGCCCTTGGTGATCATCACCAAGAGATAGTTGCCGGCGAGCGCTTCGAGCGTCTCGCGCACATGCGGCAGCGTCTCGACCGGGTGCGAAAGCAGTTCGCGGCCGATTTCGAGAATCCGGGCGATGGTCTTTGCCGGCACCTGGCCCTCGGTGATCTCGATCGCGGTTTCGATCATCGACAGGGTGAAACCCTTGATGCCGAAGCCGTATTGCCCGAGATTGCGCTTTTCCGCCTCCAGCAGGCGCTCGGAGATGCGGCCACCCTCGGCATAGTCGGCAAGCAGCGCGGTGAAATGCGTCTCCGTCAGCCGGTAGAACTGCTCGTTCTGCCAGAGCGTGTCGTCTGCGTCGAAGCCGATGGTGGTGAGCGGCCGGAGGGACATGCGTCTTGCCTCGTCTCATGCGATGAAAAGCAGGAATCTACCGAACTCGCTCGTAGAGGCAAGATTGTCGCGTTGAAATCGTGTGGCTGCGCTATATCTGGCGTTGCCTTCCCTAAGGGCTTGCCTGCCTGCCTCCCTCCTGCGTTATTTCGCATGCGCCTTCAGCCAGGCCTGCATGTCGGCGATCTCGGCCTCCTGCGCCTTGATCACCGCTTCGGCGAGCTTGCGGATGTCCGGGTCCTTGCCGTATTGCAGCTCGATCTTCGCCATGTCGATTGCGCCCTGATGATGCGGAATCATGCTGCGCACGAAGTCGGCATCGGCATCGCCGGTCATGTCGACCATCATGTCCTTATGCATCTTTGCGTTCGCTTCCGCGAAGGCGTGGGCCGCCGGCGTGTGTGCGCCCATCGGCATCGTCATATCCATCTGCATGTCCTCGGCGACGGCCGGAAGCGCGATGGCGAGGGCGGCGGTTAGGATTGCGGCGCGGGCAAGCATTTTCGAAGACATGGAGAACCTTTCGCTGTCTGACGATGATCGGGTTTGGAGGTCAGGGGAGGGTGGCGAGATATTGCAGGGTTTCTATGATCAAGAACGTCGTTACCGGTATATGTCCCGGCGATGGCCGATCTCGATGACGAGAACGACAAGCCGGTGATCCTGCAGGTCGCAGATGATGCGATAGTCTCCGACGCGATAGCGCCAAAGATGTTCGAACCGAGTTCCCTGCAGGGCGGTCCCGACTTGTCTCGGATCGTCGAGTGGCTTGATGCGCGTCAGCAGAAACGTTCGGATGCGGGCTGCTTCGTTTTTTCCGATCTTCTTCAGGCTCTTGATCGCGGCTTCGTCGAACTCAATCGTCCAGGCCAAGCTCGAACTCCATTTCCTCCCAGGTATAGGTGCGCTCTTCTTCTCCGCGTCTCCGGCGTTCGAGCACGGCCTCGACCACGGCGATGTCGTGTAAGTCTTCGAGGTGCCGTTCGATGACTTCAAGCAAGTACTCGCCCGGCTGCGCGCCAGCCTCTTGCGCATAGCGCGCGATGAGCTTGTGCGTTTCTTCCGGAATTTCGATTGCAACGCGTTTGTTCATGGCGAGTGTACCTTTCCTGCCCGGAATATATCATCCGCCCCGGTGCCATGCCAGCCTTGGCGCTTGCCGCCTTCGGTCCGATCCGCTAGGAAACCCCGATATTTATGGTAGCGGACGGCGACACGATGACTGACAAGCAGAAGAAACCGCAAAAGCTCAAGGCCCGCCTGCCGCGCGGCTTCGTCGACCGTTCGGCGGCCGATATCCGCGCCGCAAACGAGATGATCGAAAAGATCCGCCGCGTCTATGAGCATTACGGCTTCGATCCGGTCGAAACGCCGCTCTTCGAATATACCGACGCGCTCGGAAAATTCCTGCCCGACGCCGACCGTCCGAACGAGGGCGTGTTCTCGCTGCAGGACGACGACGAGCAGTGGATGAGCCTGCGCTACGACCTGACGGCG
>Ga0153956_1000594_pt1 | contig 39045 bp, 40 predicted proteins | sample TSFL040MetaG_FD_104704 | JGI IMG/M metagenome (GOLD analysis project Ga0153956, IMG submission 104704) | Attine ant fungus gardens microbial communities from Florida, USA - TSFL040 MetaG | ecosystem: Host-associated > Fungi > Mycelium > Unclassified | place: USA: Florida, Wekiwa Springs... | reverse complement strand
TGCCCAGCTGGCTCGCCCACTACAATGACGTGCATCCGCACCGCGCTCTGGGCTATCGTTCACCCCGCGAGTACATCGCGCAAACCCGCGAGGCTCCGTCAGGCCTTTAGGGGGCAACAACAGGTCGCGTGGGCGGAGACTAACGATGTAGACCCGCTGGCACCACACGCCCGTGATGTTCGCGACTATGCGAAGGACGTCGAGCCGGGGCTGAAGCCCGCGTCGGTCAAGCGCATGATTTCCAATGTCGGCGTCCTGACGGGCAAAATAGCCGGCAATGCCAACCACACCAGTTCGATGCTGGTGGCCGCCGAGATGAAGCGCCAGCGGCGGAAGAAGGGTGCCGGGCATCGGCAGGCCTTAGCGCTCCGGCAGAAAGGCGACGTCATGGATATGGACGCCCTCGCCCAGCCCTTCTCGATCGAGCGGATGATCCGCGTGCTCGAGCCCGACAAGAGCCTTTGGGGCGCACGGGCGAAACTGCTCCTATCTCTCGGCGGCGACACTGGACGGCGCGGTGGTGAATACCGCGCCGCCAAGATGGCGGACCTTGTTCCGCTCACCGATGGCAGCGGTGAAGGTGTGTTCATCGTTCCGCGGTCAAAGACCGACCAAGACGGCGTGGGCATCGTCAAGTTCGCGTCGAAGCGCACCGTCAGGTTCTATCACGAGTATCGCGCCGCACTCAAAGCTGCTGGCGGCGACACCCGCGCCGGAGCACCGCTGTTCGTTCCGGTCGATCGCTGGGCGATATCGCGGTGTAGCCGCGGTGCGGTCGGCGATACGCTCACCACTAAGGGCCTGATCGAGATCCTGCGCAACATCGTCAGGAAGACGCTGCGGATGATCGCGGACGGCTCTAACGAAGCGATCGAGGACATCGAGACGATTGCCCGCGGTGTCAGCGGCCACAGCTTCCGGGTCGGCCTTCCGATGGACCTGGTCACGGTTGGCGAGTCCATCGTCGCGATTTGCGTTGAGGGCGGGTGGGCCACGCCTGCAATGCCCGTCTACTACACCCGCTTCATCAGCGCGCGGACCGGCGCTGCGGCACGGCTGGCGGCGCGTCTCGGCTACGAATGAGCGATGAGGAATAGGCCCTGGTCGTGCTGGTTGTTGCACGCGGCGCCTGCCTATGCGTCAGCTGTTCCAGTCAGTCGAGAAGTTGAGCATGTTCAGCAACTCGATCGGCGTGTGACAGGTGACGCCACAGTCGCCGCACACGTCCGGTATGTGTCGGTTCGCTCCTTGCCGGTTGGGCTTCGACACCTCGGCGGTCACCACGCAGCGATTGACGGGATCGCCGAGCGCCGCCGCGATCAGAAACGGGTCTTTGCCGATCTGCTCGATGTCGGCCTCGGACAATTGTGCGCCATATAGGCCGACCACCGCCTGGACGTTCGGCGGCGCCGCTTCCTCGGCGAAGAGCAGCGCGTCCTTAGACGCGGCCTCGGCCATCCAGCCGGCGAGCGCGTCATTTCCGTCCTCGACCTCGGCGTAGATCGCGGCCGGGATCTTGATCGATCCCTCGGACCCGTGATGACGCAACCATCCCCAGAACTCAGGCACGCGGTGCAGCGCATAGTAACCGTTGTGGGCGCTGATCAGCGTGCTCGCGTCGACCAGGTAGAGCATCCTATGCGGCCCGCACTGCGCGAGCGGCGTCGCCGATCAAGGAATAGACCGCCATCGGCTTTACGCCGAGCATCTTCGCGGCGCGAACAGGGGTGACCGACCCGTCACGCATGCCTCGCTGGACGAGGCTGAGCAGCGCGGCCCCGACGCGGTGCCGCCGTATCGTGTAGTAGTTCGGACCGCCCTCGCGTTCGCGCGCTGCGGCCCGCTCGTTTTGCCGGTGCTCGAGCCATTCTTGTCGGAAGCCCGCCGTCAGCGCGCGCCAGCGGACCTCGTTGATCCTGCCCGTGCGGAGCAGCTGATAGGCGATCATCGAGCGGCTGACGCGCCATTGGGTGGCGGCATTGTTGATCGCTGCCTCGATGCCACCGATCGGCATCGCCATCACCTCATCCCGGTCGACTAGGATGGTCGCGGCGACGTCGTTGCAAAGCCGCTCGATGCCGGCGGCCGCAGGCGCGCCGCCGCCGCTGACACCTGTCGCGCCAAGGCACAGGTGCGCCAGTTCATGGAGCAGAGTGAACGACCAGGCCGACTTCGCATCTTGATCATTGACCACGATGAACGGCGCCAGGCGGTCGGCAATCGCGAACCCCCGAAATACACTCACTTCGATCGCGGTCTGCCAGCTGCCAAGGCTGCCTGCGAGGAGAACATAGACGCCGGCGGCCTCGGCACAGGTCCGAAGGTATGCGAACGCTGCATCCCTGGTCTGCGCGGCCCGGTAGATGGCTCGGTCGAAGTTGATGCCCTCGACGATCGCAGCGGCGATGGCGGCCACACCATCGCCCGGCTGCCGCGACGATACGAAAGCAACCTCGCGCGCTTCGTCGTCATCCTCCAGCAACTCTTTCACCAGAGCCTGGCGGGCTTTGATGTCGCGCAGCAGCGCGTTGAGCAGCGAGTTCCCGGCATCGCCCTGCTCGGGCAGCGTTCGGAAGTCCTGGCCGACGTCGGCCCGCTGCGGAACTTGCGGCAGGTAGAACGTGAGCAGCGGTCGGTGATACTGTTTTGCCATGCGGTTGAGCAGGGCAGTGGATGGCTCGGCCGCGCCGTCCTCCAGCGCAGCCAGCCGCTCGGCGCCCGTCCCCGCCTTCGACGCGTTCAGTGCGATTCGGCGTGCGGCTTCCTCGAGATCGTATCCCGCCGTCTCGCGCGCCCAGCGCAGAATATCAGGAACAACGTGTGGCATGTCCTCGCGCCCACCCCACGGGAAAACACCGCGGGACGAGGATTAATGCGCGACGCTCATTTGTCGATCCGAAAACTTACCCCAGGACCAGAGGAAGGGGGCGGTGGTGGTCGGTAACCACCAGTGAAAGGAAAATACCGATGAGCAACCCGAGAGCTTGGCGCATGAAACCGCGCACCGCGACGCCAAACAGCCGGCAGAAACGAAACGGACTATTCCTCGACGCGCATCCACTATGTCAGGCCTGCGGAGCCGCCGCGGCGAAGGAGGCGCACCATGTGCTGCCCCACGGTAATCCGGACCGCACGAAGTGGCCATTCATGCAGGCGCTTTGCATCCCTTGCCACGCCGCCGTGCACAATCCGGCACCGAGATATTGATGTCGGCACTAAGCTCTCAGGCGCACCCCTGGCCCACCTCCGGTCGACTGCTCGCCTTCACCCAAGAAAGAGACACCCGCCGCCTCGAATGCCGCGACTATCGACGCTGCGTTGTTGCCGATGGGGACCGAACGTCCCTTCTCGAAGTTCCGTATCGTCGAGAGTCCGACAGACGCCGCGCTCGCAGCTTCTTCCTGGCTCCAAGCGAGCAGTCCGCGTGCGGCGCGACAGGTTTCAGGCGTCAACATGACGTCCATATGGCAGCACAACTATTTTCGCGCAAGATAACGAATACCGTTGACACAACCTGAGACATTTACCATAACGATATTCGTTAGCCCTTGAAGGGCAACGGCCCGGCAAGGTGGTGGAACACCAAGCCGGGCCTCATCGAAAACCCTGGTTGAGAGGGAAGACGACTGTGTTCATCGATACCACGAATCCGTTCAGTGCACGAGCATCTGAGCCCGCTGCGGCGCCGTGCGATCGCACCTTCACCGTGGAGCCGACCGAGACCTATTGGCATAGCCGCAACTTTTACGCCCGGCTGCGGAAGTATGGCCATGGCGGCGGCTGCATCGCGCGCGGCGTCCCTTGCTACTTCGGCTCAATCGAAGCCGCGATGGAAGCTGGCCGTCGCTGGGCGGAGCTGGGCAAGTGAAGGAGCGTGCGCTTCCGACGCTGGTGCGCGTCGAGACTCCCATTCGTCCGATCAACGAACGGCTGTGGGCACTGCTCACCAAGCCCGGGAAGCTCACCCCCGAGGAATGGGCCTACGTCGAGGAGTGCGAACGCAATGGCTGAGCACGAAGACACCTCGCCCGAACGGCCCAATGCGCCCGTGAACGATCGCGGCGCCGCGAACATTGGTGCGGCGCCTGGCAACGATGCCGGCATTCCAAATCGAGGAGATCTAGCCGTGAACATGATGACCGTCGGAAAGCTGAAGAGCGGAACGTCCACCGCCGCCATTGCCGACATCCATTGCACCCCAACATTCGCACGCGACACGGCCGTTCGGTGGGCCGAACTGAAAGCGGTTTACCTCGCCCGCTTGGCGGAAGAGCACACATTCATGTCGATTCACGTCGATCCGGCTTATTCCCATCTCGAACCCGGCATAGAGCGCAACAGCGCGATTGATCGCGTGCCAGCTTCGATCTGGGCCGAAGACGAGCGCCTCAGCGATCTTCGCTATGCGGCCGAGGACGAATTGATGGCTTATCCGTCACCGGATGCCGACGCCTTCGCGTTCAAATTCTTGGTCGCCTATGGCGACGGCCGCGACGCGAACGGCTGGAACGAGATGCTGGAGCAAGAGGCTCGGCGTTTCGCCTCAGGATGGGCCAGCCGGTCCGATGCCGTTGCCCCTAGTGACCCGCTCACCGCGCACCTTGAACGTCTCAATCGGATCGCGATCGACGCGATGGACGACTATGGTGGCGAGTGGGTCGCTGCAGCTCAATCTTTGGGCCTGATCGTCTACGCAGGTCTCGACCGGAACGGCGCCGACTATATCTCGATCGGCGCACGGTGCGACGGGACAGAGCGCGAAACGAGCGGGTGGATAAAGTCGCTTAGCGACCACAAGGACGGGGTCGAAGGCGGTAGGGCTCAGATCATCGACTACATCCGACAGTCGCCGGCGCACCCTTTCGTCGATGAGCGGGTCCCGGCACCACGGAAAACGACCAAGGCAGTGCGTGGCTTCCTCGCCGCGGGATTCCGCCTCTTTCTCGATACGAAGGGGAACGTTCAAACCGGGGGCGCGATGCCTGACCAGTGGTGGCACGGGACCCCGGAGCAACAGTGCGAGATCGGCACCTATGCGCGGGCGTTCGATGACCTGCGCCAGCAGCACAACATCGAAAAGCAACTTCGGCGGATCGTTCGCATGGTCGGCACGCTCCACGAAGGCAGCGGCTGCATCGTCCTTGAGCGGAAGGAAAATTGAGATGGCTCAGGCATTGGCACTTCGCAGTTCGGTTCCGCAGGTCGTCGACCCGGCCGATGACTTCGAAATGGATGAACTGCTCATCTTCGACAGTGTGCCCGACCACCGGGACTTTGGCATCGTCGCACTGAAAGGGCTGGTCGCGATCTACGATACCACGTCCATCTATCGCGAGGGCATTATCGAAGGGTCGTTCTACGTGCGAGAAAACCAGCGGCCGGCGGGTCATCGTCCGTGGCAGGACTGGCTTCGAGACGAGATTAGCCATCCCGAACGAAACGTTGGTCCGCACTCGCCGCTCACGACCAGTCGCGAAGTTGTCCGAGCGGTGCGGTGGCCGCGGTCTGACAAGGATAGCGATAACTGGGCTTTCCGGTTGGCGAGCGGTTTCACGGACGGGCCGTATTACGACTGGTGGTTCGGTCGGGATGTCATCGGAAAGGTGGTCGGGATTTATCGGCCCCAGGCGAGCTGATCTACGGGGGCGCGTCTTTTGGCGCGCCCTATCCCGCAGGGCATCGCTTGTAGAACTCCGCACCTGCCTTCCGACCGGTCAGCGTTTTTCCACCATCGACCAGCTTGAACTGCCAAGTCTGGTCGATCTGGTTGCCGTCTTCACCCTTGGTCGTCGTCGACATATCCATCTCGGTCGGTGAATAGAGCTTCACCTTGGTGACTTCCCACGCAACCTCGAAATTATTGAATTTTCGGTCGCCGAAATAGAACCGTGCCTCGCGCCCTTCACACTTGTCGGCGACCATCTCATCCCAATTGCCGCGGAACGCCTTCGGGACGGTGCTCACGAACTGCGGGAAGGCCGGGGTCGGGGTAGCAGAGGGGGCCGGTGAAGGCAGCGCGGCAGCGGGGGGCGCCTTCGGGGTAGCGATCTCAGATCCACTACCTGCCGAAGCCAGAGTCGACCGTGGCGCGGCCGAATCTCGTCCCACGACCCACGCCAGCGCAACTGTCGCTGCGATCGCCCATACGGCGAGGAATGGGGTCAGCTTGTGCACATGGCGCCCCTTGGTCCGTAGTGACGATTGCTGTTCCGCATCACATATACCGTATCGCGCCAGGCACGGACGATGTCTATCGTCGGCCTATGGATCCGCTTGTGCACCTTCGCGACCTCGCTCCCGCCCCTGAGGCGATGCTTGAAATGGAAATAGAAGAGCTCGGGGGGCTTCTGCTCGCCGCGTTGCTCGCGAGCGGCCAACAGCAGTTCAGCCGCCACAATACCATGCTAGCCATCACCCAGAACACGCCCTCGATCTTTTCGCTGGAAGTTACGCGAAAACTACCCCCGCTCCTGGCCGAAGCGTGGGCTTGGCTCGAACGCGAGTGCTTGATCGTGGACAAGCCGACGGACGAGCACTGGCAGGTGCTGAGCCGGCGGGCTCGGACAATCGACACGTCAGAACGCTTCGAGGAATATCGTGGGGCCAGCGCCTTTCCTCGCTCCCTCCTCCACCCGGCGATCGAACGCGAGGCTTGGCAGAGCTTCAGTCGGGGCCGATTCGACACCGCGATCTTCGAGGCGTTCAGAGAGGTAGAAATTGCCGTCCGCGATGCAGCGGGATTCCCGCAACACGATCATGGAGTGCCAATGGTGCGGCGAGCCTTCCACAAGGAGACTGGGCCACTCACCGACATGGCGGTCGACGATGGCGAAAAGGATGCTACCGCGGCGTTATTCGCGGGTGCGATCGGCTCCTACAAAAACCCGAGCAGCCACCGAAGGGTCGGTCGCGACGACGTCGTTGAAGCGGGCGAACTACTCATCCTCGCTGGTCACCTGCTGAGAGTTGTCGAGGTTCGCGCCGCGACTAGGGCGGCACAGCGCGGAAGCGCCGAGGCTGCTAGTGAAGTTCGTGTGTAATGGCGCACAGAACCGCACAGAACTGCCTATAACCGCGGGTCCGGGAACGGACCGTGAAAACGCAGCGATCTCAGTGTGTTCGAACGTCCCGAGAACCCGGCAGAACTCCCCTAGGCCTGACTGTAAATCTGCCCGTGCAAGCGTACGCTGGTTCGAATCCAGCCCTGTCCACCATCACAATCAATTACGGAATCAGATCGACCAGCGCCGCCAGCCGTTCGTCGATCACCCCCAGCATCCCGGTCCAGTCGTCGATCCCCGTGAGCGTGCCCGGCCCGTCCGACACGCCGCGCAGGCCGATGACCGGGACGCCGAACCGCTGGCACGCACGGACGATCGCGAAGGTTTCCATGTCGACCAGGTCGGCGGGGACGGTGTGATAACGCTCATCGCCCATCACCTCGCCGCCGGTCGACAGGGTCGCGGTCGGTACGCCGGGGAGCAGGGTCGGCAGCGCGATTGCCGCCGGATGGTCGCAGAACGGCGTCACGCCCTTTTCGAACCCCAGCCGGCTGGCGTCCATGTCGCGCCACGACACGCTCGATACCTGCCAGGTCGATCCGATCTCGCAGCGATGCGACCCCGCCGAGCCGAGCGACACGACCAGGCCGGGCAAATCGCCCGCATCGGCCCGCGACCGCAGCGCCAGCGTGGCGCCGATCGCCGATTCGATCGGCCCGACGCCGACCATCACCGGGTCGATCCGGCGGCGGAGCGCCGGCCCATATTCCTGTTCGGTGGCCATCACGAACATCACGCCCGGCATCATCGTCTCCCGCTGTCGGCGTGGACTTACGCCGCGCGCATGACGTCTGCTAGACACTCGCCATGGCGCATCGCTTCGCTGACATCGAGGACGTCGACCCGCAAGCCGATTGGAGCCTGCCGGGCTGGCTCTATACCGACCCCGAATATTTCGGCGTCGAGATGGAGCGCGTGATCCGCCCGTCATGGCAGATCGTGTGCCATGAGAGCCAGATCGCCCAACCCGGCGACTATCATACGATCGACTATCTCGGCGAAAGCGTGATCGTGGTGCGCGGCGACGACGGCACGGTGCGCGGCTTCGCCAATGTCTGCCGCCACCGCGCGATGCGACTGGTCGAGGGGCCGGCGGGGTGCGCGAGGAAGCTGGTCTGTCCCTATCACGCCTGGACCTACGCCACCGACGGCCGGCTGACCGGCGTGCCGATGAAGGGCGACTATCCGGCGTTGCGGCTGGAGGAGAACGGCCTGGCGGCGGTCGAGGTCGAGATATGGCGCGGCTTCGTGTTCGTCCGGCTCGACGGCGACGGGCCGTCGGTCGCGGCGATGATGGCGCCCTACGATCCCGACATCGCGCCGTACCGGTTCGAGGAGATGCGCTGCATTAGCCCGGTTCGCGAGCGGTCGCGCGCGGTCAACTGGAAGAATGTCGGCGACAATTATTCGGACAATCTCCACATCCCGGTCGCGCATGACGGGCTGACGCGGCTGTTCGGGAAATCCTATGCGATCGAGGCCCAGCCGTGGGTCGACAAGATGTCCGGGCGGATCGTCGATCGACCGTCCGACCATGTCTGGGAACGCTTCTACCAGGCGCATCTGCCGCGCGTGGATCATCTGCCGGAGGCGAACCAGCGGCTGTGGCTCTATTACAAATTGTGGCCGAACATGGCGTTCGATCTCTACGCCGACCAGATCGATTTCATGCAATGGCTGCCGACCGGCCCGACCAGTTGCATCTTGCGCGAAATGGCGTTCGCGCTGCCCGATGAGCGGCGGGAAATGAAGCTGGTGCGCTACGCCAACTGGCGGATCAACCGCGTCGTCAACGCCGAGGACACCTGGCTGATCGAACGCGTCCAGCGGGGCATGGCGTCGCGCAGCTACACCGCCGGCCCGATCGGCGCGAGCGAGGTGTGCCTGCGCAGCTTCGCGAAGAAGATTCGCGGCCTGATCCCGGAGGCGCGGCTGCACCGCGCGCCGGCGACGGGCTGGTCGAAAAGACCGCGACAAATATAAACGTCATCCCCGCGAAAGCGGGGACCCATCTCCCGGACGTGCCGCAAACACGCCGGTCGTAGCTGGGCGAAGGCTGGAGATGGGTCCCCGCTTTCGCGGGGATGACGAAGGTGGGTGGGAATGACACGCAAATACGACGCGCTGATCATCGGCGGGGGGCATAATGGCCTGGTCTGTGCCTTCTACCTCGCGCGCGCGGGGCTGAAGGTCCGCATTCTCGAACGCCGCGACGTGATCGGCGGGGCGGCGGTGACCGAGGAGTTCCATCCCGGCTTCCGCAATTCGACCGCGAGCTACACGGTCAGCCTGCTCCGCCCCAAGGTGATCGCCGACATGCGGCTGCACGAGCGCGGCTGGCGGATCGTCGAGCGGACGATCAGCAATTTCTTCCCGCACGAAGACGGCTATCTCAAGCTCGGCGGCGGCGCGGCGCGGACGCAGGCCGAGTTCGCGCGCTTTTCCGCGAAGGACGCCGAGACCTTTCCCCGATATGAGGAAGCGCTGGAACGCGTGGCCGAAGTGCTGCGCGACATGGCGCTCAAGACCCCGCCCAATGCCGGCGGGGGCTTGCGCGCGCTGCTCGCCGCCGCCGTGCAGGGCAAACGTCTCGCCGGCATGGACCTCGAAGCGCAGCGCGACGTGATGGACCTGTTCGTCAAGTCGGCGCGCGATTTCCTGGAAGGCTGGTATGAGAACGAATTCGTCCAGGCCGCATTCGGGTTCGACGCGGTGGTCGGCAACTATGCCAGCCCCGACACGCCGGGCAGCGCCTATGTCCTGCTCCACCACGTGTTCGGCGAGGTGAACGGCAAGAAGGGCATGTGGGGCCACAGCGTCGGCGGGATGGGCGCGATCACGCGGTACATGGCCGAAGCGTGCGCCGACATGGGGGTCGAGATCAGCCTGGAGGCACCGGTCGCCAAGGTGCTGGTCGATGGGGGCAAGGCGGCCGGGGTGCGGCTGGACAGCGGCGAGGAGATCGCGGCGGGCATCGTGATCGCCAATGCCGGGCCGGCTTTGGTGTTCCGGCAACTGGTCGACCGCGCCGATTTGCCCGCCGACTTCGCGCACCGCATCGATCGCTACAAGACCGGGTCGGGCACGTTCCGGATGAACGTCGCGCTGAGCGAGTTGCCCGATTTCACCGTCCTGCCCGGCAAGGACAAGGCCGAGCATCACACCGCCGGCATCATCATCGCCCCGACGCTCGATTACATGGACCGTGCTTATGCCGACGCGAAGGCGACCGGCTGGTCGCAACAGCCGATCGTCGAACTGAAGATCCCCAGCACCGTCGACGACAGCCTCGCGCCGCCGGGACAGCACGTCGCGTCATTGTTCTGCCAGCAATTCGATCCAGCGGTCGATTGGGACGCGCATCGTGAAGCGGTCGCCGACCTGATCGTCGATACCGTCACACGTCACGCCCCCAACTTCAAGGCAGCGGTGATCGCGCGGCAGATCCACTCGCCGCTCGACCTCGAACGCAAATTCGGGCTGATCGGCGGGGATATCTTCCACGGACACATGAGCCTCGACCAGCTCTGGGCGGCGCGCCCGATGCTCGGCCACGGCGATTACCGCAGCCCGATCAAGGGGCTCTACATGTGCGGATCGGGCACCCACCCCGGCGGCGGCGTGACCGGCGCGCCGGGGCACAATGCCGCACACGAAATCCTGCGCGACCGCTCCCTATTCGGCCGGCTGTTCGGCTAACCCGCGCTTCGGGCGCAGCAGGTAGAGCGGCAGCGCGGTCGCCATCAGCGCGAAGCTCCACGCGAACGCCGTCTCGCCCGCGCCGACGAACGCTACGATCGAGAAGGCCAGCCCGACGATCGCGGTCGGAACGGCGATGCGGTGCTTGATCGCCGCGACCGCGAGCGCGGCATAGAGCCAGAGCGTCGAGCAGGTGGCGAGCGTCGCGACGAACACGAAGACATTGCCCAGCGACGCGCTGGCGTTGGACAGGACCAGCAGGCTCGCCAGCATCGACGACACGACCAGCACCCGCACCGGCACGTCACGCGCCGAGACGCGCCCGAACCAGCCGGGCAGCAACCCCGCGCGCGCCATGCCGAGCGGCACCTCGCCCTGGATCAGCACCCAGCCGTTGAGCGCGCCGATCGCCGCGATCGCGGCGAAGGCGGCGATCGCCAGCGCCGGCCCCGCCCCCCAGAAGGTCGAGACGAGCAGTTCGAACGGCGCGCCCGACGCGGCGAGCTTCGCCGCCGGCACGGTCAGGAAGGCGATGCTGACCAGGATGTAGAGCAGCCCCGTGCCGGCCGTTCCCGCCATCGACGCGCGCATCACGTTCCGCGCCGGATCGCGCACGCGTTCGGCGGCGACCCCGGCGGCTTCGAATCCGACCAGCGGGAACAGGGTCAGCGTGATCGCGCTCGCCAGTTTGTCGTTTGCGATCCCGCCCGCCGGCAACGACACGCTGCCCGACACCAGGCCGCCGCCCGCCAGCACGATCACCGTCAGCAGCGGCGCGAGCTTCAGCACCGTCGTCACCACCTGGAACCGCCCCGCCGCCTTCGCGCCGCCGAGGTTGAGGAGGGTCAGCAGCCAGATCAGCACCACGGCGGCAAGCGCGCCGTTGAGCGGCGTCGCGCGAATCCTCGGCACGAACGACCCGAGATAGCTTGCCGCCGCGATCGCGATGCCGGCATTGGCCGCCCACACGCCCACCCAATAGCTCCACCCCACCAGCACGCCGGCGAGTTCGCCGAGCGCCGCGCCGGTGACCGCCACCGCGCCGGTCGCGCGCGGCATCGCCTGCGCCAGCCGCGCCATCGTGAAGACCAGCGCCACCGCGCCGCCGATGCTGATCGCCCAGGCCGCGACCGCGGTCCAGCCGAACGGCGCGAGGCCGATCGGCATCAGGAAGATGCCCGACCCGATCATCCCGCCGACGACCAAAGCCGTCGCCATCCAGAACCCGAACGGCCGCCTGGCCGCTTCCGCGTCGACCGTGTCCATGCCCGTTCTCCCCCTGCCCCGTCGGCAACACAGCACGTTCCGCTGTTGCGCGCCAGCATTGCGCGCGGCACGATGCCGCCATGTCCAGTCCGTCCCCCGACGCCCGCCGCGGCAAGATCGCGCGCCTCATCCTGATCGGCCTGCTCGTCGCGTTGGGGCTATGGATCGTCTCCGGCTTCCTGCCGGCTTTGATCTGGGCGGTGGTGATCGCGGTGGCGCTCGATCCGCTGGTCGCCCGCGCCGAGACGCGGTTTCCGACGACATCGCGCGGCCTGATCGCGTTCCTGTTCACGCTGGCGGTGGCGCTGCTCGTGCTCGTGCCGATCGGGTTCGGCATCGCCCAGGGCGCGCGCGAGGCGCACGATATCGCCGGCTGGATCGCCCAGGCGCGGCATGACGGCCTGCCGCCGCCGCCCTGGATCGCCACGCTGCCGTTCGGCAGCGGCGAGATCGCCGGCTGGTGGCGCGACCATCTCGCCGACCCGGCCGACGCGACCGCCTATCTCGACGGGCTCAACCACACGCTGATCGCCACCCACGGCACCCTGATCGGCAAGGGGATCGCGCATCGATCGGTGATCTTCGGCTTCACCTTGCTGACCCTGTTCTTCCTGGTCCGCGACCGCGACGCGATCGTCGCGCAATGCCGCGCCGCCAGCGAAAAGATGCTCGGCCCGACCGGCGAGCGGATCGGGCGGCAGGCCTTGCTGTCGGTGCGCGGGACGATCGACGGGCTGGTGCTGGTCGGACTCGGCGTCGGCGCGTTGATGGCGATGGTCTATTTCCTCCTGGGCGTGCCGCATCCGATCCTGCTCGGCTTCGCCACCGCGATCCTGGCGATGATCCCGTTCGGCGCGGCGGCGGCGTTCGCCATCGCCGCGCTGTTGCTGCTCGTGCAGGGATCGCCGATCGGCGCGATCGTGGTGATCGTGATCGGGCTGGGCATCGTGTTCGTCGCCGACCATTTCATCCGCCCCACCCTGATCGGCAGCGCGACGCGGCTGCCGTTCCTGTGGGTGCTGATCGGCATCCTGGGCGGGGTCGAGGCGCTGGGGCTGCTCGGGCTGTTCGTCGGACCGGCGACGATGGCGGTGCTGGTGATGCTGTGGCGCGAACTGGTCGAGGGCGAACCCGGCCCGGTGGCTTGAACCGCGCGCCGAGAGGCGTAGAGGCAGCGGCATGACAGACTATCCCGCAAAGCTCGGCCTCTACATCGACGGCGAATGGATCAGCGGCGGCGGACGCGACACGCACCGCCTGCTCAACCCGGCGACGGGCGAGGGCCAGGCGGACCTGCCGCTGGCGACCACCGCCGACCTCGATCGCGCGCTGGCCGCCGCCGATCGCGGATTCGCCGAATGGCGCAAGGTCGCGCCCGAAGCGCGCGCGGCGATCCTCAACAAGGCGGCGGCGTTGATCCGCGAGCGCGCCGACCACATCGCCCGCGTCGCGACGATGGAACAGGGCAAGCCGCTCGCCGAGGCGAAGGGCGAAGTGCTGGCGTCGGCCGGGCTGATCGAGTTCCACGCCGCCGAGGGCCAGCGCGTCTATGGCCGTGTGCTGATGCGCCCGCCGGGGATGCGGTCGATGGTGCTGCACCAGCCGGTCGGCCCGGTCGCGGCGTTCTGCGCGTGGAATTTCCCCGCGCTCAACGTCGTGCGCAAGATCGCGCCGGCCATCGCCGCCGGCTGTTCGATCATCCTCAAGCCGAGCGAGGAGACACCGGGCAGCGCAGTCGAGGTGATGCGCTGTTTCCAGGACGCCGGGCTCCCCGGCAACGTCGCGCAGATCGTGTTCGGCGTGCCGGACCAAATCTCGCGCCACCTGCTCGCCTCGCCGGTGACGAGGAAGCTGAGCTTCACTGGATCGGTCCCGGTCGGCAAGGCGCTGATGAAGCTCGCCGCCGACAGCGTGATGCGGATGACGATGGAATTGGGCGGGCACTCGCCGGTGCTGGTGTTCGACGATTGCGATCTGGAAAAGACGCTGGACACCCTGGTCGCGCACAAGTTCCGCAACGCCGGCCAGGTCTGCGTGTCGCCGACGCGCTTCCATGTGCAGCAGGGGATTTACGACCGCTTCGTGGCGGGCTTCGCCGAGCGGACGCGGCAGATGCGGATCGGCGACGGCCTCGACGCCGCCAACCAGATGGGTCCGATGGCGAACCCGCGTCGGCCCGAAGCGATCGCGGCGATGGTCGAGGATGCCCGCAGCGTTGGCGCGCGGGTGCTGGCGGGTGGTGGGCCGGGCGATGGGAGTGGCTTCTTCTACCAGCCGACCGTGCTCGCCGACGTGCCGCTGGAGGCCAAGGCGATGAACGACGAGCCGTTCGGCCCGGTCGCGCTGATCCGCCCGTTCGCCACCGACGCGGACGCCATCGCCGAAGCCAACCGCCTACCCTACGGCCTCGCGGCCTATTGCTTCACCGAGAACGGGCGGCGGCAGAACGTGCTGAGTGAGACCGTGGAAGCCGGCATGATCGCGATCAACCAGGTGCGGCTGACCTGGCCCGACGCGCCGTTCGGCGGCATGAAGGAATCGGGCTTCGGGTCGGAGGACGGCCCCGAAGGCGTCGCCGCGCACATGGTCACCAAAGCGGTGCATATCGCATGACCCAGCGCACCGCCGCCCGCATCCTGGTCGATCAACTCGTCGCGCAGGGCGTCGACCGCGCGACCTGCGTGCCGGGCGAAAGCTATCTCCAGGTGCTCGACGCGCTGATCGACAGCGATATCGACCTGCTGACCTGCCGCGCGGAAGGCGGCGCGGCGATGATGGCGGAAGCCTATGGCAAGCTGACCGGACGGCCCGGCATCTGCTTCGTTACGCGCGGACCGGGGGCGACCAACGCCAGTCCGGGGCTGCACATCGCGATGCAGGATTCGACGCCGCTGATCCTGTTCGTCGGCCAGATCGAGCGCGGCATGCGCGACCGCGAGGCGTTCCAGGAACTCGATTACCGCGCGACCTTCGGCGCGCTGGCGAAATGGGTGGTCGAGATCGACGATGCCGCGCGCATCCCGGAAATCGTCGCCCGCGCCTTTCGCGTCGCGATGCAGGGCCGCCCCGGCCCGGTGGTGATCGCGCTGCCCGAGGACATGCTGGACGACACCGCCGCCGTCGCGGATGCGCCGCGCGTCGAGCCGGTCGACGCGACGCCGGCGTCCGCCGATATCGACACGCTCGGCGCATTGCTCGCAGCCGCCACGAACCCGGTGGCGATCGTCGGCGGCTCACGCTGGACCGCGCAAGCGCGCGACGCGATGGTCGCCTTCGCCCACGCCCAGGGCCTACCCGTCGCCGCGCAATTCCGCCGCGCGCCGTTGTTCCCCGCGACCGACGACCATTTCATCGGCGACCTCGGCCTCGCGCCAAACCCCAAGCTGATCGATCGGATCAAGGCGGCCGACCTGATCGTGCTGATCGGCGGGCGGATGTCGGAGATCGCGTCGCAATCCTACACCTTGCTCGGCATCCCCAGCCCCGCGCAACGGCTCGTCCACATCCATCCCGACCCGATGGAACTCGGCCGCGTCTATCAGCCGGCGCTGGCGATCAACGCGACGCCGGGCGCGTTCCTCGACGCGGCATCGCGCCTTGCCCCGCGCAGTGGCGACGTCACGGCGGCGCGCGCCGACTATCTCGCCTGGTCCGATACACCGCCCGCCGTGCCCGGCGATTTCCAATATGGCGAGGTGATGGCGTGGCTGCGCGACCGCCTGCCGCCCGACGCGGTGATCTGCAACGGGGCGGGCAATTTCGCGAGCTGGATCCACCGCTACTACCGTTTCCGCGACTTCGGCACGCAGCTCGCGCCGACCAGCGGGTCGATGGGCTACGGCCTCCCCGCCGGCGTCATGGCCAAGCGCCAGAAGCCCGGCAGCATCGTCCTGACGCTGGCCGGCGACGGCGACTTCCTGATGAACGGCCAGGAGTTCGCGACCGCGGTCCATCACGGCATCCCGCTGATCGTCGCCGTCATCGACAACGGCATCTACGGCACGATCCGCATGCACCAGGAGCGCAACTTTCCCGGCCGCATTTCCGCGACCAAACTGACCAACCCCGATTTCGCCGCGCTCGCCCGCGCCTATGGCGGGCATGGCGAGACGGTGACGACCACCGCCGAATTCGCCCCCGCGTTCGAACGCGCGCTGGCGAGCGGCAAGCCGGCGATCCTGCACTGCCTGCTCGATCCGCAGGCGATCACGCCGACCGCCACGCTCGATGGGATCAGGGCGGCGGGGAAGCGGTAGCGACGCGGCGAAGCCGCGTCGTCGGTCAGCGCCTTGCGCTGCCGGCCGAGCTTCTCGCGATGTCGTGATTTAGCGCCGCTAAATCACGGCGAGAAGCTGGAGCGGGTAACGGGAATCGAACCCGTGTATTCAGCTTGGAAGGCTGCTGCACTACCATTGTGCTATACCCGCGCTGGCCGGGGCCTCTACCCGCGACCCGCGTCCGGCGCAAGCCGTGCTACTTCGTGCCGGGCGGCAATATCCTGGTCCCCTTGGGCAGTCGCGTCCTGGTTTGCGGGGTGCCGCTGACGGTGAAGATGCCGCCCGGCTGCAGGGTGATGTAGTAATCGCCGGTGTCGCTGCACGTCGCCATCCAGGCGCGGCGGCCATTGTCGCGGGGACGGTCGGCGATCTTGGTGATCTCGTCGCACTGGTAATCGGCGTCGTAGATCGCGCGGAAGAAGGCGGTCTTGCGCTGGCCTTCGTTGAGCGCGTCGATCTTCGCCTCCATCGGGTCGGCGGTCGCGCCGGGCGCGGGCGTGGTGGCGTTACCGCTCGCCGTACCGCCGCCGCCGCACCCCGCCAGCATCGCGGCGAGCATCGCCAAGGCCAATCCGGTCCGCATCATCGCTCTCCTCTCACCCCCAACGCATCAATTGCCATTCAGATGCCGCCCGCGACGACCGTGCGGCCGTCCGCCTCCAGCCGCGCCGTCAGGTCGGCGATCGTCGCCGCGACCAAAGCCTCATCCGGGCTGCGCACGACGAAGTTCGCGCCGGTCCGGCCTTCGCGGAAGAACGGATAGGAGCCGATCGCGACGCCGTCATGCGCGCGCTCGGTCTCGCGCAGCACGTCCGCGACCTCGCTCTCGGCGACCCAGCAGCCGATCGTGCGGCTGATCACCGGCCGCCCGCCTTGCAGCGCCCCGGTCAGCGCGTCGAGCATCCCGGCGGTGATGTGCGGCACGCCCGCCATGACGAAGACGTTGCCGATCCGGATGCCCGGCGCGCCCGACATGCGGTTGGGGATCAGGTCGGCGCCCTCCGGCACGCGCGCCATGCGCAGCCGCGCCTCGGTCGCGCCGCCGCGCGTCGCGTAATAGCGTTCGAGCACCGCGACCGCGTCGGGATGATGCACCACGCCGACGCCGAGCGCCGCCGCGATCGCATCGACGGTGATGTCGTCATGGGTCGGCCCGATCCCGCCGGTGGTGAACAGATAGTCGTTGCGGGCGCGCAGGGCATTCACCGCCTCGACGATCGCCGCTTCGACATCGGGCACGACGCGGACCTCTGCCAGCCGGATGCCCTGGACATTGAGCCAGGCGGCGACTTGCGCGACATTCTTGTCCTGCGTGCGGCCCGACAGGATCTCGTCGCCGATCACGACCAACGCCGCTGTCCAGATGCGTTCGCTCATGACAGGGTCCGCCCCCGCCAGCAACAAGGTCGTGACGGAGCCGATTTTGGCGCCAGGCTAGGAGCAAGGAGGGAGCGATGGGACTCCATCGTGACCGACGCGCGACGCCGCATGGCGCCAAAATCGGCCCGCCGCTTCGCGGTTGCCCGTGGAAAGCCGCCGAGCGGCGTCGCTTGCTGGCGCGTAGCTTTCACTACGCGGCTGCGCAGCACTCCTTGTCGGCGGCTTTCCACGGGCAATCACGATCCTTGTTGCTGGCGGGGGCGGACCCTCTACCGATAGCCTCGCAAAATGGCGCCGTCACCGCTATATGCCGCGCCATGACCGAATATATGACAGTCACCAGCGACGCTCCGATGGCGCGCAACGGCGCGATCAAGCTGTATGGCCGCGACGCTTTCGAGGGCATGCACAAGGCCGGGCGGCTCGCCGCCGAGACGCTCGACATGCTGGTGCCGCACGTCGTCCCCGGCGTGACGACGGGCGAGCTGGACGACCTGATCCGCAATTTCATGGTGGCGGGCGGCGCGGTGCCGGCGACCTTGGGCTATCGCGGCTACACGCACTCCAGCTGCATCTCGATCAACCACGTCGTGTGCCATGGCATTCCGGGCGAGCGGACGCTGAAGGACGGCGACATCGTCAATATCGACGTGACCCCGCTGCTCGACGGCTGGCACGGCGACACCAGCCGGATGTTCCTGGTCGGCGATGTGCCGATCAAGGCGCGGCGGCTGGTCGACGTGACCTATGAGTGCCTGATGCTCGGGATCGAGCAGGCCAGGCCAGGCAACACGATGGGCGACGTCGCGCACGCGATCCAGCGCCATGCCGAGGCGCACCGCTACGGCGTGGTGCGCGATTTCTGCGGCCACGGCGTCGGCCGCCTGTTCCACGATGCGCCGGAGGTGGTCCATGTCGGCCGTCCGGGCACCGGGCCGGAGCTGAAGCCCGGCATGATCTTCACGATCGAGCCGATGATCAACATCGGCAAGCCCGACGTGAAACTGCTCGACGACGGCTGGACCGCCGTGACCCGCGACCGATCCTTGTCGGCGCAGTTCGAGCATTCGATCGGGATCACCGAGGACGGGTGCGAGATCTTTACGGGGTCGCCTGGGGGTTTTGATAAGCCGCCTTATTAAGTCACGCCTTACCCTTTGAGATTATTCCGTGATCCAGTGGCGCTTGAGGTATTCGTCGAACATCGGCACGGTAAATGCGATATCGCCATGGGCGGGGCTATAAATCATTCCCTTTGCAATAATTTGCGCTCGTCTAGGCCCCAAAGTCGTGAGCTTTTCGCCCAAAACATCGGCTACGTCGGAAGAACGGTATGGCCCGGCGCCCAGGCGCGCCATCGCAATCACATACTCCTTCTCCTTAGGGGTCAGCCGATCGATTCGAACTTTGAAGAAACCTTCATCGAGCCGTCGCAGGGCCTCTTTCTCCGCAGCCTGAACGCAACTTATGTTGATCGGTGATTGCGGTGATGCATTCCACGCCTGATACCCCAATTCCTGAAGAAAATAAGGATAGCCCTTCGTCAAATCGACAATCTTATCCAATAGGTCTTGATCGATTGCCTCTCCTTCCTCCTCTATAGGCTGCCGAATTGCGTCGGCAGCATCGGCGTCTGCCAGAGCGTCGACTTTGGGAAAGACGAAAAGGCGTTCTGCGTAAGACTTCGCGTCTCCGGACAGAGCGGCGATCGCAGGCAGGCCCGCGCCGAACAACAGCACGGGCAATGCTTTCTGGTTGATGCGATGTATGGCAACGATCAGTGCGCCCAGCTCTTCCGGCGAGAGATATTGCACCTCGTCGATCAGCAGAACCCAGCCCCGACCGGCCGCCTTCGCCGCCTCACCAACTTTAAGAAAGAGTTCGGTGACATCGTATTCCAGATTTCCGCTATCCGCGACACCTGGATCGGGATCGACCGATACTTCGAAATCCCCGACACTGATTTTGAAAGCACCTGCGAATCCCCGAAGCGCACGCATAGCGTTATGGGATGCCGTTTTCGCTGCCGCGACCAGCGACAGCTTACGAAGAACCTGATGGATTTTCGGATAAAGCAGCTCAACGAGCTTCTTGTCTTCCGGCGCCTCGATAAACGACGTGAGATAGCCGCGCTCCTCGGCAATTTGCTCGATCTTGTTGAGGAGAACCGTCTTCCCCACACCTCTCAGGCCCAAGAGCATTTGCGATTGCGCCGGACGCCGCAACAGCACGCGCTGCAACGCCGTATCGGCCGCTTCGATAATTTCCGCGCGGCCAGCCAGTTCCGGTGGCTGAGAGCCTGCCCCAGGTGCGAAAGGGTTTCGAACAGGGTCCATATTTAGCCCTTTAGGTGGTAGTATAGCATAATATAGCTATACACCTATATAAAACCCTACAAGTCAAGGCATATCCAGACCAGCCCCGCGTGCCAGAGAGCAACTAATCCTTCCCCGCCTCGACCGCCTCCTGCCGCCGCACGAACGGGTACGCCAACTGCTTCCAATACCCGTTCGGCACCCGCTCCGGCACGCCGTAGCCGCTCGGCCATTTCCCCTTCGGAAAATAGAACGTCCCGAACAACTTGTCCCACAGCGGAAAGTGGATCGCGAAATTGACGTCGATCGCTTCCTGTTCGATGCCATGGTGCCAGTGGTGGAAGCGCGGCGTCACCATGACGTGGCCGAAGCGGTTGAAATCGCCCTTCAAATTGGCGTGGACCAGCCCCGAATAGACATAGACCAGCGCCACGTACGCCTGCATCACCGAGGGCAGGAAGCCGAAGGTCAGCAGCGGCAGCGAGGTCACGCCGCGCAGCAGGATGATCTCGACGAAATGCATCCGCGCGCCGGCCAGCCAGTCCATCGCCTTCGCCGAATGGTGGACGGCGTGGAACCCCCACAGGAACGGCACGCGATGGAACGCGCGATGGAACCAATATTGCGCGAGGTCGGTCAGCACCATCGCCTCGATGAACTGCACCACCCAGGGCTGGCCGCCGATCGCGGCGCGGATGGCGGCCAGGCTCGACGTGTTGGCGTTGATGATGCTCGACGGCGCGAGGGCGAGATAGGTGAAGACCTGCACCAGCATCGAGCTGATCAAATAATAGAACAAATCCTCGCGCCATTCGGTGCGGAACAGGCGCTGCTCGCGGTTGTGCGGCCAGAAGCGCTCGATCGGCGCGAACATCAGCCCCGCCGCGATCAGGTTCACGACGAAGAAGTCGACCCCGAAGAAGATGCCCCAATCGTGCGTTTCGCGCGGAGAGACATTGGCCCCGCCGAGCAACGCCGCGGCGATGCCGATCGCGAGCGCGGTGAAGCCGATCGCCTTGCGCCGGCGGAGCAGGAGGCTGAGCAAAGCGAGCGCGTAGCTGGAGAGCAGCACGGCATGAACCAGCGGGCGGAACCAGCTCGTCCGCTCGGCCGTCGCCAGTTCGGGCATGGAGAACCAGCCCGGATAACGCAGCGCGACCACCAGCCCGAACCCCGCGCACGCGAGCAGCAGGCCGAAGAAGCCGGCGAACCAGCCGCTGCCGAACCGCCGCGCCGCGACCGGCGCTTCGAGATCGTCGATGAATTGCCGAAGCGGTGTGGTCATGCGTCCGTCCCCCCAATTTACAGACATCGGCGCGCTATCATGTCGCCGGACGGGACGCTATCCACCCTTTCCGCAAGAAAAGGTGAATGTCGATCCGCCCCGGCCCGGCGGCCGCGCCCCTGCCGCGCGAACGGGCAATCGCATCCCCGCTGCCTAAATGATGGGCACTTGCCAGGCTCGCCCGCGACTCCCGCGCGGCGGCGCCCCTCGCGTCGGGGAACTGGCATGCTTCGTGTAAAGGCGCGGGCAACGGGCGAAGGAATTGCAGTGAAAAAGATCGAAGCGATCATCAAGCCGTTCAAGCTGGACGAGGTGAAGGAAGCGCTGCACGAGGTCGGCGTCAGCGGCATCACCGTGACCGAGGCCAAGGGCTTCGGCCGGCAGAAGGGTCATACCGAACTGTATCGCGGCGCCGAATATGTCGTCGACTTCCTGCCCAAGGTGAAGCTGGAAGTGGTGGTCGAGGACGCGCTGGCCGAACGCGTGGTCGAAGCGATCGCGGGCGCGGCGCAGACCGGCCGGATCGGCGACGGCAAGATCTTCGTCATGCCGGTCGAGACCGTGCTCCGCATCCGCACCGGCGAGCGCGACGAGGCGGCGGTCTGAGTTTCTCCCCTCCCGCCTGCGGGAGGGGCCGGGGGTGGGCCTGTCGTGGGACGCCAACCTCTCCCCTGAAAAAACCAACATGCCCACCCCTAACCCCTCCCGCAAGCGGGAGGGGAACTTGAAGAAGGAAACACCATGGCGACGTCGGCGAACGATATCCTGCAGAAGATCAAGGACGAGGAGATCGAGTGGGTCGACCTGCGCTTCACCGACCCCAAGGGCAAGTGGCAGCATTTGACGATGGTCGCCGGCGTGGTCGGCGAGGACGAGCTGACCGACGGCTTCATGTTCGACGGCTCGTCGATCGAGGGCTGGAAGGCGATCAACGAATCGGACATGATCCTGAAGCCCGACCTGGACGCGGTCTATGTCGATCCGTTCTCGGCGACGCCGATGCTGATCCTGGTGTGCGACGTGGTCGAGCCGTCGACCGGCGAGCTCTACGCCCGCGACCCGCGCTCGACCGCCAAGCGCGCCGAGGCGTACCTCAAGACCACCGGGATCGGCGACACGATCTATATCGGGCCGGAAGCCGAATTCTTCATGTTCGACAACGTCCAGTTCGACACCGGCTACAACCAGTCGTTCTACAAGATCGACGATATCGAGCTGCCGACCAACACCGGCACCGCCTATGACGGCGGCAATCTGGGCCACCGCCCGCGCGCCAAGGGCGGCTATTTCCCGGTCGCGCCGGTCGATTCGGCGATCGACATTCGCGGCGAGATGGTCTCGACCATGCTCGAAATGGGCCTGCCGTGCGACAAGCACCACCATGAGGTGGCCGCCGCGCAGCACGAGCTGGGCCTCACCTTCGGCACGCTGACGGTGACCGCCGACCGCATGCAGATCTACAAATATGTCGTGCATCAGGTGGCGCACGCCTATGGCAAGTCGGCAACCTTCATGCCCAAGCCGATCAAGGAAGATAACGGCAGCGGCATGCACACCCATCTGTCGATCTGGAACGGCAAGGAGCCGTTGTTCGCGGGCAACGGCTATGCCGGGCTGTCGGACATGTGCCTCTATTTCATCGGCGGCATCATCAAGCACGCCAAGGCGCTGAACGCGTTCACCAACCCGACCACCAACAGCTACAAGCGCCTGGTGCCGGGCTACGAAGCGCCGGTGCTGCTGGCCTATTCGTCGCGCAACCGCTCGGCGTCGTGCCGCATCCCGTACGGCACCGGCGCCAAGGCGAAGCGCGTCGAGGTCCGCTTCCCCGACGCGATGGCGAACCCATACCTCGCTTATGCGGCTCTGTTCATGGCGGGCCTGGACGGCATCCAGAACCGGATCCACCCCGGCGAGGCGATGGACAAGAACCTGTACGACCTGCCCCCGGCGGAACTGGCCGACGTGCCGACCGTCTGCGGCAGCCTGCGCGAGGCGCTCGACAGCCTGGAGGCCGATCACGACTTCCTGCTGAAGGGCGACGTGTTCTCGAAGGACCAGATCGAGGCCTATGTCGAGATCAAGCGCGCGGACGTCGCGCGGTTCGAGATGACGCCGAGCCCGGTCGAGTTCGACATGTATTATAGCGCGTAAGGCGCAGCCACGACGCGGCTTTGCCGCGGCGGGCTTGGAAAAAGGGGCGTCCGGCGCAATCCGGGCGCCCCTTTGCTTGTCCCGCAACGGAATCTCGTTTCGGGTGTTCAATCATGGTAAACGACCGCCGATAACGGCGAGACCGAGGGGAAGTCCGATGCGCCGCCTGTCCTGTCTATCGCTACCATTGTTGCTCGCGATCGGGGGCTGCGGTGACGGCGGCAGCGGCGGCGGCACCTCCACGCCGACGCCGACGCCCGGCAATTCTCCCCCGACCTTCACCTCGCCGGCCACCGCCAGCATGGTCGAAAACGCCACGCTCAGCTACAAGGCGACCGCGACCGATCCGGAAGGCAGCGCCCTGACCTATTCGATTTCGGGCGGCGCCGACGCGGCCAAATTCTCGCTCGACAGCACCGGTGCGCTGACCTTCAAGAGCCCGCCCGATTTCGACCTGCCGGGCGATGCCGACGGCAACAACGTCTATGAGGTCCAGCTGCGCGCCAGCGACGGCAGCCTGGCGGCGACGCTCGACCTGCGCGTGACCGTGACCAACGACCGCGAAGGCATCACGGTCCGGCGGATCGCGACCGGTCTCAGCCAGCCGATGATGCTGGCGCCGATTCCGGGCGACAATGCGACGATGTTCCTGATCGAGCGCGGCGGCGCGGTCTATCGGTTCAACACCACGACCGGCACGAAGACGCTGATCACCACGGTGCCCAGCGTCACCATCGACGGCGAGCGCGGCCTGCTCGGCATCGCGGCGCGGCCCGATTTCGCGACGAGCGGCGGGTTCGTCGTCTATGCGACCGACGGGACCGGCGCGATCCGCATCATCCAGTACAAGATCGATCCGGCCACCTTCGCGGTGACCGGGTCGACCACGCTGCTGACGATCCCGCATCCGACCAACGACAACCATAATGGCGGCTGGCTGGCGTTCGGTCCCGACGGGCTGCTGTACATCGCGACCGGCGACGGCGGCGGGTCGGGCGATCCGGCGGGCAATGCGCAGAACCCCAATTCGCGGCTCGGCAAGATCCTGCGCGTCGCGGTCAGCGCAGCGGGGGTCGTGACGGCGCCGGCGAGCAATCCTTTCTTCGGCGGCGGCGGCGATCCGTACGTCTATGCGCTGGGCCTCAGGAACCCGTTCCGCAACGGCTTCGACGGCAACCGGCTGATCATCGGCGATGTCGGCCAGGACAAGACCGAGGAGATCGACCTGCTGGGCATCACCGATCCGGGGCGCAATTTCGGGTGGAACTTCAAGGAGGGCACCGGCACCTTCCAGGGCAGTCCGCCCGCCGGCCTGACCGACCCGGTCAGCGAATATGCGCACGGCACCGGCCCGCGCCAGGGCAACGCGATCATCGGCGGGCTGGTCTATAACGGCCCGATCGCCTCGCTGAAGGGATCGTACGTCTTCGCCGACGAGGTCAGCGGCAATCTATGGTCGGTCCCGGCCACGTCGCTGGTCGCGGGCTCCGTGCTCGCCGCGTCGAGCTACGCGCGCCGCAACGAGGATTTCGCGCCCGATGCGGGCACGATCGACCAGATCGTCGATTTCGCCACCGGCAATGACGGCACGCTCTACATCGTCGACCTCGACGGCGACGTCTTCGCGGTCCAACCCTTCCAGGGCAGCCTTTGACCAACCGCGCTTAGAGTCCGTTTTACGGCACCGGCCCGCTCCCCCGCCCGACCTCCCAGCAGGCTATTCTATGGGAGGTCGGGCGGGGGAGCGGGCCGGTGCCGCCGCAAAATTCGCTCTTTCGCGAATTTTCAAACAGACTCTTGGCGGGCGCGATGCGACGAACCGCATGACCGCCCGTTGCAGCGGGTAGAGTTCGCGCCTAGGCGGCTCGCCGATGCGTGCCGCGCTACATCGCTGGTTGCCCGACCGCCGCCGCGCCACGTCGTTCGCGCTGGCGCTCGCGGTCGAGATATTGCTGATCGTCGTGCTGCTGGTCTTCGGCCCGCGCGTCACCATCGCGCCCAAGGCGAAGCGGCCCGACACCTTCACGCTGGTCCCGCCCGACGACACCGCGACCGAGCCCGACCGGGCCAGGAAGGCCGACAACAGCCCCAAGCCGAAAAGCGCGTCGGCGCCGCCATCGACCCTGCCGCCCGATGTCGCGCCGCCGCAAAAGGCGCCCCCGCCGCCGGTGCCGTTGCCCGGCGTGCTGCCGATCCAGCTCGGCGGGTTCGACATCAGCAAGATCAAGGGGTCGGGCCAGGGTGACGCGGCGGGCGACGGCGAGGACAGCAAGCTCGCCTACGGCCCCGGCCTGGGCCCCGGCGGGATGCCGCTCTATCGCGCCGAATGGTATCGCGAGCCGACCGACGCCGAACTCAACGGCTATGTGAAGAACATGCCGCGGGGCGGCGGCTGGGCGATGATCGCGTGCAAGACGGTCGCCAATTACCATGTCGAGAATTGCCAATCGATCGGCGAGTCGCCGCTGGGATCGGGGCTCGGGCGCGACATGCGGCTGGCCGCGTGGCAATTCCTGGTCCGCCCGCCACGGCGCGGCGGCAAGCCGCTGATCGGATCGTGGGTCAGCATCCGGATCGATTTCCACGTGACGTCCGTCAAGCGCCCGTCCGGCCCGAAGCTGCCGTTCGACGACGGGCCGAAGACCGAACCCGACGATCCCGCCGACAGTGATCGGTAACGGCAATGCCCTCTCCCGCAAGCGGAAGAGGGCATCGCAATAGAGTAGCAGCCGGTCCTCACTTCACCTTGATGACGACGCCCGCCGCTTCCCACTCGCTGCGGGTCTGGCAGATCGTGTTGGGCATGGTGCGGTCGGCCTTCGCGCCGAGCATTTCGCGCGGCATGCACAAGCGGCTTGTCTCGTCCTTCACCGCCGATGCCGGCAACGTGATGGTCCGCGACTTTTCGGCCGCCATCGCCGGACTCAGCGCGGCGGTTGCGACGAAGCCGGCAGTGGCGAGCATCGTGGCGCGGACATAGATATTCTTCATGGCATTTCCTTCCTGGTTTCGGCCTGTTGTCTAGCCCCACCAAAACCAGTGCATTATTGATGCCAAACACCTATAATATTGAAATTGCTATATTTATCTCAGGTTAATGTCGGATATTCCGCCAACAGATGGGCGCACGGACCAATAATCGGCGCAAGTGCATTACATTCTTATGGCAGCAATACGGTCGCGCCCTCGGTCTTGCCCGCCTCCAGTGCGCGATGCGCGTCGGCGGCGTCCTCCAGCGCGAAGGTCTGGCCGATCTCGGGCTTGATCGCGCCCCGGCGCAGCATGGCGAAGACGCGATCGAAGCCCGCCTTCCGCTCAGCCGCCGTCGCATAATAATGGAACATCGTCGGCCGGGTGACGAACAGCGAGCCGTGGTTCGACAGGGCGCCCAAACCGACGCCCGTGACTGGACCCGAAGCATTGCCATAGCTGACGATCAGCCCGCGTCGCGCCGCCGACTGGAGCGACGCCTCCCACGTCGCCTTGCCGACGCCGTCGAGCACGACGTCGCAGCCCTTGCCGCCGGTGATTTCCTTCACGCGCTCGGCGATGTCGTGTTCCTTGTACCGGATCACATGATCGGCGCCGGCCCGCCTGGCGCGCTCGGCCTTGTCGGCCGATCCCACCGTGCCGATCACCGTCGCGCCGATCGCCTTGAGCCAACCGACCGCGAGGTGCCCGACCCCGCCCGCCGCGGCGTGGACCAGCACGGTCTGGCCGGCCCGCACGTGCGCGCAGCGCTCGATCAGGAATTCGGTGGTGCCGCCCTTGAGCAGGATCGCCGCCGCCGTCCGGTCGTCGATATCGTCGGGCAGCGGGATCAGCGCATCCGCCGGGACATTGCGCGCGGTCGCGTAGCTGCCGATCGGCCCGAACGTCCCGACGCGGTCGCCGACCGCGACCCCGGTCACGCCGGCGCCGATCGCCTCGATCACGCCTGCCCCCTCGCCGCCCAGTCCGCTCGGCAATTGCAGCGGATAAAGCCCGGTGCGCTGATAGACTTCGATGAAGTTGAGGCCCACCGCCGTCGCCTTGATCCGGACCTCGCCGGGGCCGGGATCGGGCAGGTCGACATCGACCCATTTGATCACCTCCGGCCCGCCATGTTCCTCGATCCGTGCGACGCGTGCCATGGTCCGTTCTCCAGCTTTTGGTTGTCGCGGCGCCAGCCCGCTCCCCCACCCGACCTCCCAACGGCAGCATCATATGGGAGGTCGGGTGGGGGAGCGGGCTGGCGCCGAACCGGATCGGCATAGCCGATCCGGACAGATAAACTACGACACGCGTTTCGGGTTGCAACCGATGTCGCCGCGCGCCATCTATCGCCGCATACCCGGTATTCCAAAACGAATGGAGGCGAGGATGAAGAGCTACCTGAAGCATTATATCGACGGCGCATGGGTCGATAGCGACGGCGGCACCCGCCATGAGGTGATCGATCCGTCGACCGAACAGCCGGTCAGCGAGATCATGCTGGGATCGAAGGCCGACGCCGACAAGGCGGTCGCCGCCGCGAAGAAGGCGTTCCGCACCTACAGCCGGACCTCGGTCGCCGACCGCATCGCTTTGCTCGAACGGATCATCGAGGAATATAAGGCACGCATCCCCGACCTCGCCGCCGCCACGTCGGAGGAAATGGGCGCGCCGATCGGCTTCGCGCAGATGGCGCAGGCGCCGGCGGGGCTCGGTTATTTCGCCGGCACGCTCGCGGCGCTCAAGGAGTTCAGCTTCTCGGAAACAGTCGGCAAGTCGCGCGTCGTCCACGAGCCGCTCGGCGTCGTCGCGATGATCACGCCGTGGAACTGGCCGCTCAACCAGATTTGCGCGAAGGTCGCCCCCGCCCTCGCCGCCGGCGACACGATGGTGCTCAAGCCTTCGGAAGAAGCGCCGGGCAATGCGATCATCCTGGCCGAAATCCTCGACAAAGCGGGCGTGCCGGCGGGCGTGTTCAACCTGGTCAACGGTGACGGACCCGGCGTCGGCGCGGCGCTGTCGAGCCATAAGGATGTCGACATGGTGAGCTTCACCGGGTCGACCCGTGCGGGCATCGCGGTGGCGACCGCGGCCGCCTCGACGGTCAAGCGCGTGCATCAGGAACTCGGCGGCAAGGCGCCCAACGTCGTGCTCGAAGGCGCCAACCTCGCCGAAGTGCTGCCGCCGACCATGGCCGGCGTGCTGGCGAACAGCGGGCAGTCGTGCATCGCGCCGACCCGCCTGCTCGTCCACAAGAGCCAGGTCGCCGACGCCACCCAGGTGGTGAAGGCGATCATGGAGGCGACCCAGGTCGACGCCGCCAGCGTGATGGGCGCGCATATCGGCCCGGTCGTCAACAAGGCGCAGTACGAGAAGATCCAGGGCCTGATCCAGTCGGCGATCGACGAGGGCGCGACGTTGGTCACCGGCGGCACCGGGCGGCCGGACGGCCGCAACGCCGGCTTCTTCGTCAAGCCGACGCTGCTCGCCGACGTGACCCCCGACATGCGCATCTATCGCGAGGAGACGTTCGGGCCGGTCGCGACGATCACGACCTATGACGATGCCGACCAGGCGGTCGAGATGGCCAACGACACCGATTACGGCCTGTCCGCGACGATCTCCGGCGACCCCGCCAAGGCGGCGGAAATCGCACCGAAGCTGCGCGCGGGACTGGTCACGATCAACGCCTGGGGACCGAGCGGCCCCACGCCGTTCGGCGGCTACAAGCAATCGGGCAACGGGCGCGAGGGCGGCAAGTACGGCCTGGCCGACTTCATGGAACTGAAGACCATCGTCGGCGAGCCGGCATAACCCCCCTCTCCCATCGGGAGAGGGGCAAGGCGCGCAGCGCCGCGGGGTGAGGGCGGGGAGCGATCCGCCCTCAGCTCGCTCCTGCCCTCACCCTTCCGCCGCTTCGCGGCTCCCTCCCTCTCCCAAAGGGAGAGGGAATTAATGCACGGTCCCCACCGCGCGTCCCACCGACATCACCACGATCAGCCGCTCGATCTGGCGCCAGCGGCAGAAATGGACGTGATTGCCGAGTTCCCGGCTCTTGTCCGCGCGCGCCGCCGCTTCGAACCCGGCATCGTCCCCGAACGTCGCGATCAAATCCTGGGCGGTTTCGACGGACGAACGATCGGCGACGTAGAAGTGCATGCGATACTCCGATTGACCCGCGCGTGGCGGTGCGGCCTTCGCCTGCTTCAAGGCGCGTGCCAGACGGGCGCGATCGACGGATGCCAGCGGATCACAGTGGTAAACGCGATTGCGCCACCTGCCCCACCGATCCCATCGCGGGACACTGGCGTCCCGGCGTGGAACATGGCAGTCGCGATCCATGACCCCTCCCCCGTCGAAATCGCCCGCCGCCGGCGGATGCCTGATCGCGATCGGACTGATCGCCGGCGCCGTGCTCGGCGTGACACGCGGCAATGCCCTGGTGTGGCTGCTGGCGGGCGCGCTGGCCGGCATCGCGGCGGCGGTGGCGATCTGGCTGGCCGACCGGCGTAAATAGCTTCTCCCCTCCCTGGAAGGGAGGGGCCGGGGGTGGGTTGGCCCGTTGCCCGGAACCGCCAAGCCCCATACCCACCCCTAGGACGGATCGACCTTCAGAATTGAGCAGGTCGGTTGCAGTCTTGTTCTCCGTCACCCCGGCCTTGTGCCGGGGTCCACCGGGAGGCAGGCGTGGGACAAGAGGCTCAAAGGCCCAGGCGCTGAGGCACAGTGGACCCCGGCACAAGGCCGGGGGTGACGGGGTGTTTCTGAATGTCGATCCGTCCTAACCCCTCCCTTCACCAGGGCGGGGAATTGTCTACTTCAGCGACCGCGCCAGCCGCACCACGCGGCCGATAATCTCCGCGCGATCCGCCCGCACCGGCGCGATCGGCGGCGCGGCGGGATTATCGCTGGCGATGCGGCATTCGAGCCCGATCCGCGCGACGCGCTTGACCAGCAGGACGCCGTCGAGCCGCAGCACGAACAGGCCGGGCCGCGACGACAATCGCCGGTCGCCGGTATCGACGAACAAGGCGTCGCCGTCATGGATCAGCGGCTCCATCGACGTGCCGCGCGCGGTGATCATCGTCAGCGCGCCCGGCGCGACGCCCAGCCGCTGGACGACTCGCGGGTCGATCCGCTCCTCGCCGATCACGCAATCGTCCTCGACCAGCCCGCCCGGCCCCGCGGCGGCGTGCGCGTCGATCCGCGGCACCGCGACCATCGCGGCCTCGCGCGGCGGCGCGCCGAGCAGGCTCTCGTCGACCCCGAAGAACGCGGCGAGCCGCGCCCGTGCCTGCTCGTCCAGCCGCCGGGGCGTTCCGCGCTGGACGAATTGCTGCAGATAGGCCGGGTTGCGCCCGATCATCCGCGACAGCGCCGCCAGGCTGGCGCCCCTCTGATCGGCCATCGCCGCCACCGTTTCCCGCACGTCCATGATCGGCACCATAGTCGTAGGAAATTTCCTAGACAAGTTGGATTTGAGAACAGACCATGAACAACATCAAACGAATCGGAGGATGCGGTTCATGCATGTGGGACGGGAAGTGGAGAAATTCTTGCGGCGGACGGGGATGTCCGCGACCAGGTTCGGGCGGCTGGCGGTCAACGATCCGCGCTTCGTGCTCGACCTGCGCATGGGCCGCGAGCCGCGCTCGCACACCGTCGCGCGCGTCATCGGCTTCATCGCCGCGCAGGAGCGCCGGTAATGGGCGATATCGAGCGCAATTGCCTGCGCGCTTTCGCAACTTCGGCGGCCGGTTATGCCCTTCCGCTCTCGGCAAGGTCGACCAGATGCCGCCCCTGGGCGTCGTCCCTGTTCGTCGGCCACCGCCTGACGATCGCGGTCGGAAGCGATGACGATGCCCGGCTCGACGCCTGGCTGATCGCGTTGCCCGAGGCCGAACTGACCTGGCCCGGCCATTTCGTCGCGAGCACGGAGGTGGTCGAGCGCAGCGCCAATGCCGCGACGATCGAAGTCCTGATCGTGGAGGATTATAATACCCTGCGCAAATACGTCCGTTCGCCCTGAGCTTGTCGAAGCCTGTCCTGAGCGCCTGCCTTGCAGGCAGTCGAAGGGGGCGGTTCTCCCCAGGCGATCGCTCGCTTGTTGCACCCCGCCCTTCGACAAGCTCAGGGCGAACGGGCGGGCAAGTGACCCGGACTTATTCTAACCGACCCGGCGGGCGAGCGCGCGCAGGGCGTCGAGCGTTTCCTCCAGCGTCGGCTCGCGCGGCGTCGCGGGTTCGGGCTGGCGCCGGGCGACGCCGCGTTCGAGCCGTTCGAGCAGATCGTGGATCGTCGCCTGCGGCAGCGGCGCCGAGGGTTCGTCGTCCTGCGGCGCGGCGGCAAGGCCGAACGTCTCGATCCGCTCATGCGGCGCGAAACGGGGCGCGGAGACCGGCGTCAGGACCGGTACCGGCACGGGCGCGGCGACGGCTTCGGGCTCCGGCTCGAACACAGGGAGCGGCACAACGACCGGCTCGGGGTCGAGATCGGGCAGCGGCTCGTCGTCGGGCGTCCGATAGTCCGCGATCGGCGTGTCGAGATCGGCCGGCACGACGCGCGCGGCGACGATGTCGGGCTCGGCCGGCGTGTCGATGACCGGCTCGGCCTTCACCTCCAGGAACGGCGTGCCGAGGTCGCGATTCGCGAAGACCGGGCGGCGCGGCGGGGCGTCGGGATGGGCATCGGCGCGGCGCAGGACGGGCACGCCGTCGTCGCCGGCGCCGTGACGGATCGATATCGTGCGCGCGCCCAGCACCAGGAACAGACCGAACCAGGTGACGCCGCCGGCGGCGAGGCCGGCGAAGAAGGCGACCGCCAGTCGCGCGGTCAGCCCCAAAGGCGGCGCGGCGGCGGTCAGGATCGAGGCGACGCCGCTGTCGACCGCCATGTCCTCGATCACCGCGATCGGCATGACGAGGAAGGCAAGCGCGACGAGCGCCGCGACGACGATACCGGCGGCCGCCGCGATCGGCAGCGCGATCTTCGATCGATGGGCGAAGAGCGAGCCGAAGGAGGTCACGCGCTGGCTATCGGTTGTGGCAAACATGTCCAATGTGATTTCCGTGCGTCGACGAGCCTTTGGTAAACAGGGTCGTAACGCGAAATGTTTGACGACCAGTTACGATCTTTTACGACGAAGGCGCGCGCGCGGGTCCGCCGCGCATCCCAGCCCGAGCGGTCGGCGAACAAGGCGGCGAGCGCGTCGGCGAGCGCGGACGGGCTGTCGGGCGTGAACAGGGTGCCGGTGTCGCCGTCGCGAATCAGCTCGCGATGCCCGCCGACGTCCGACGCCGCGACCAGCCGCCCCTGCGCCATCGCCTCCAGCGGCTTCAACGGCGTGACCAGATCGGTCAGCCGCATCCTCTTGCGCGGATAGGCCAGCACGTCGACCAGGCTGTAATATCGCTCGACCTCGGTATGCGGCACGCGCCCGACGAAGCGGATCGCGTCCGCGACCGGCGACGCCGCCGCTTGCCCGCGCAACGCCGCCGCCATCGGCCCGCCGCCGACCAGCAGCAGCTTCGCGTTCGGACGCCTGGCGACCAACGCCGGCATCGCCGCGATCAGGTCGTCGAGCCCCTCATAATCGTAGAAGCTGCCGATGAACCCGATGACGTCGTCGCCCGCGCCGAGTCCCAGTTCCGCCGCGAGCGCCGCATCGCGCGGCGCCGGGTCGCCGAACAGCGACAGGTCGACGCCGTTGGGCGACACCATGATCTTGCCCGGATCGATCCCGCGCGCGACCAGATCGCCCTTCAGCCCTTCGCAGATCACCGCGACCGCATCGGCCCGGCGCACCGCGCGCGTCTCCAGCCACTTGATCGCCCGGTATTTGGGCGATCCCTCGGTCCCGGTCCCGTTGCCGACCGCCGCGTCTTCCCAGAAGGCGCGGATTTCGTAGAGCACCGGCACGCCGAGTTCGTTGCCGACCCGCAACGCGGCCAGCCCGTCCAGCACCGGCGAATGCGCGTGGATCACGTCGGGCTGAAAGTCGCGGGCGACTTCCTCGACCCGTCTGGCCAGCGCGCCGATCTCGCGCCATTCGCCGATCACCGGCAGCGCGCTCGTGGGCGGCACGGTGCGGTGGAAATCGAGCCCGTCGATCGTCTCGGCCGGCGCGGCGCTCGCGCCCTGCCGCGCGCCCGTCACCGCCGCGACCTGCCACCCGCTCGCGATCTGCGCCTTCAGGATGGCGCGCGTGCGGAAGGTATAGCCGCTCTGCAGCGGCAGGCTGTGATCGAGGACATGGAGGATACGCATCGCGAAAGACCCCTGCCACATCAGTGTTTAACGCAGCGATAACTCGGAGGCGCGCTTTTCTGCGGCCTCCAGCCCGAGTTTTCCAAAAGTTTGCAAGTTCACGATTTGGCCCCTTCCCAGTGCAGGATTGCCGCCGCGCCAAGCTTTCGATTGTTCCGGCGCTTCGCATAGTGCTCGACCAAGGCGAGCGATTGACCCGAGATCGCCGCCGTTTCAGCAACACTACAACCGGCTTCGAGCAGCGCGTTGACCGCGTTCTTGCGAAGCCCGTGCGGCACGATCTTGTGCCCCCGTTCGGCCGCCCAGGCCTGCAGGCGCGGCCGCAGGACGTCGTCGGGATCGAGCGGCCGTCCCTGCCCGTCGGCGATGATCGTGAGGCCTTTGGAGCGAACCTTGGCAAGTTCGGCATCTAGATCCCGATGCACGGGGATCGCGAGCTCCTGCTTGCGCCGCCTGCCCTTCTGTGGACGCACCACGATCACGCGGCGGCCACCAGCCTCGGCACTAATCGCATCCCAGCGAAGGAGGCAGCCGTCACCGATGCGGAGGGCCGTATAGTAGAGCAGCGCCACCGGCAGCCGAATTCCAGCGTCGGGATCGGTCAGCGCCGCGTTAAGCAACTCTTCCGGCCATGGCTCATGATCTTCGGAGTCGAATAGCGCGATGCGTTTAGCGGGATCGACGTCAACACCGACAAGCTCGGCATGGCGCGCCCACTTGTAGAGCGCTTGGACGGTGCGCTTGAGACCGTTTGCCGCTCCTGTCCCGCGTCTGCCCTTAGCGCGGGCGTCGGCCATGACGGCCTGCCTGAGCCGCAGGACGTCGGCACGCTCGACTTCGGCGGCCGGCGCCGGGTGAAGCTTCTCCGCAATCACTTTGAGATAGACCGAGTATGTTTTGCGCGTGCCCTCGGCGAGATCATCGAATTCCGGGCTGTCGATGAATTGAGCGACCAACTGCCGGATGCCAAGTTGGCGAGCGACGTTCGCCCGCCGCGATCGGCCGGCCATGAGCGACGCGTAAGCGTTGCCGAATCCGGGGTCGTCGCGCGCGGGTAGCCTCTTGTAGATCGGCTTGCCCTTCGCGTTCTTCGCGCCGGTGTCGAAATACTCGTACCGGCGGCCCTTGGCCGTGACCCGTTTGACGAAAGGCAGCTTAGCCCTGCGCATATAGCTTACTTTGCGCGCGCCAGTCGGGCACTTCGCCGCTCAGACGCTCAAGGCAAGCGTCGATTGCACGCCGCGACCATCGCTCGCCGCCGGACATGAGGACGGGCTCTGGCAGACGCCCACCGGCGACCTCGCGCTCGAAATCCGCCGGGGACATGTCGCAATAGTGAGCTGCGGTGGCGCGTTGCATCATCGCTGGCCAGTCGGGGAGCGCTGACCGAGCCATCAACCGGAAAATCCGGCCTTGCGTGCGAGGGCCCGCTGAAATGCCGAAAAGTTGATCACGTATGGGCGCGGTTCCGGTCCAGTGAGGGCCAAATCGGGCTTGAGCAAATAATGAAGATTGTCTTCTGTGCAGGTGGAGAACCGAGCGTCGGCGCCTAGCGAAAGATCGCCCGCAATCAGTAAGTCGCCGGTATCCGGGCTGCGCTGATCACTATGAAATATCCCTAGTTCATCCGTCGTCACGCCAGCAACCGGATCGAGCATCAAGACGCGCCGTGCCATATCGCCGTCTTTGAGATCGCCCAGCGCGCGGGCGAACAGGGCGATCAATTGGACCCCTTCCCACGACCACCGCCCCCGCTTGCCGAACTCTTGGCGGTGAACGAACGAAATCTGACGAAAATCGAGATAGCGCACGCGCCATTGGCGTTGAAGGTCATGGCTCACACCGGAAATTTTCTCGACTTCGCGCGGATCGAAATGGCAGCTGGAAAGGGGTTCGGGCCAATACAACATTTGCGCTCCTTAATGCGACACCGCGTCACATAACAACAATTGCGCCGCGCGCAAGCTATTTGTGACGCGGAGTCGCATTCTGACTGCCTAGCTCCGGCGATCGCACCGCCGGACAACGATCACGAGGTAAGTCCGACGTAGATGCTGAGCGCGTCATATCGGCCAGGCCAGTCGAGGATTTCTTTCGCTAACCGACACGCCTCCTGATTGTCGCTACTAGAGAAGCCGAGCACGCGATATGCGATCCCCACGTGCCCGCCCGAGTGAATCCAGACTATTTCGCCGACCGCGCGGAAAGCCGTCAGCCATCGGCTCGCTGTCCATCGGCTCATTGTGCAGCTCGCCGCCGCTGCAGCGCACGTTCAGCGGTGAGATGGTTGATTGGCCCGGGGCTTTGATCGACCGCATAGCTAGGTAGGATGCTGTGCAAGCCTTTACCGAAGTGACCTTCCGCGTCCTCGTTCACAGCTTCTCGATCGTTGTTGTCTTCCAAATCTTCAAATGGAGCGTCGGCTCGATCCAATCGAGCGAGCAGCAGATCAACGCGCTGGAGGTGCATTTCGATTTCGGTTTCAATGGCGGCGCGGCGGCGCGCGGATATGAGGCGAATGGGAGCGTTCATATCAACGCCTCCCGGCCAAACGGTCACAGGCCCAGTCGAAATCGACCCGCTGGCCAACCGTCATGGTCGAGAAGAGCAGCATCTCGACAGCTTCTCGGCATGGCCCGCTTTCTTGTGCTAGCGCGGGTGCCAGTCGCAGCATCACTTGCCGCCGCGCTTCTTCGCCAAGCGAAGCATACAAAGCACATGCGATCACCAGTGCCGGCGTGCGCTCTATTTGACCGATTCGTTCCGCGAGACGGAGCGCTCGGCGTTGGCCGGCGAATAGATGTTCCGCAGGATGTTTGGGAATTGCGGCCTTCGCGGCGCGAGCCATGCGGTTGTGGTTTTGCTTAACCTTGCGCGGCGCGGAGCCCGGCAAGCGAACAACATTTGCATATGCGCGTGAGGACGCGCCCGTGATAGGGGCGTGAGCAGCCATGTTCGTCTCCTAGTGACGAGTGTTGGTCAGAGCCGGGCGGGAGTTGGCGCTTCCGTTCGGCTCGTGGGAGTGTTATCAAAAACTCTATGGTTAGGTCAACGTCTGATAACAAAAACCTCGGCGGGCGCCCGCGCACGGGCATCGGTACGCTGGTCGGCGTCCGCCTCCAGCCCGACCAACTTGCCGCGCTCGACGTGTGGATATCACGCCAATCGCCGCCGCCATCGCGGCCCGAGGCGATCCGCGTATTGCTCCGCGAGACGTTGAGGTGACTTACGTTCTGACCGCCCGCGAACGCAAACTTCTCGACCATCTCCAACTGGATCATCAATCATTCCGGATACCCGGCCAACTTCCCACCGGCTCCGGGTCCGTTACGCTAAGCCGGCTTTTGGGTCTGGGACTGCTGGAATCAGGTTCCGGCCGGCACGGAACCTTAGGTTATCGCCTCACCGATGATGGATGGCGGTGCATGTATGGATTGTCTCTGGGTGAGATGTCCGGAAGTGGGCCGTACCATCCCCTTAAAGTGTGGAGTTGGCCGCCTTCCGTACGATCGGCGGCCGTCTGATCCCGTTAGCGCGCCGATATTGCCAACATCGCAGATTCGTTTGAGCTTGCCGCACCGCGGCTTGGGCCGTCGAATCGGAGAGTCGCATGCCGGACCTGACCGTCGCGTCGAGCCAAACAGATGGCGATATCGCGAAAAACAACGCTGCCAGCCGGGTTGATTGGGCATCGCGTGAGTTGATGGCCAACCTACTTCGGATGTCGTGCGGCGGCGGGAAAGGGCACAAGCTTACCGAGCAAATGGTGGATCTGCTGAAAGCGATGCAAGATTACTGGGACGCCCATAAGCGATGGCCTTTCGAGGAAATTTCCGAGTTCATCGCGTTCGATCGCTTCGAGCCTGGCCGAGACTACGATCGTGAAGATGCGCAGGCCCGATTTTGGGCCGAAGAGCGACGCGCGCTCCTATCGGTTGAGCGCGGGTCAATGCGGCGTGTTGCCGCGCATCTGCTCGACCAGCGGACGCACATCTCTACGTCAGAGAATGAAATATTTGCTGGATTTCGCACCTATGAAGACGCGCACGTTGAACTAAGAGCCGCTGAAGGTTCGCGAAAACGGACCCGCAAATCGGGGAAGTAGCCCCATCTCTTGGCCCTTGTTGCGCACGCGGGTTTCTGTGTGCAAGTTTCCCCAAAAGGGGAAAATATGAGCACGATCGTCGCAACTTGCCCGCGGTGCGGCACAAGGCATCAAACTTTGGATGTGTACGCCGACATATTCCGGGGATCGAATCTTGATTGGCGGACCCACCACGAAGCTCTGTGCAAGTGTCGCTATTGTCACTCAGGGTGCGTCCTCGAAATCAGGCTGACGAATCACAGAGTTGCCAACGAGTTCATCACCGACAATTCGATCGCCGCTTACAAAGGAGCGGCAAACGACTTTTTCGAGGTACTGCGGCCGATAACGCTTCGCGACAGTGATGGAGCGCCTACACCGGAATTGGTTCCAGAACCGATCGCTAACGTGTTCCGGGAGGGGGCGTCGTCCTACGTTGCAGCTTGCTACAATGCAGCCGGCGCGATGTTTAGGCTCGCGCTCGACATGGCAACCAAAAGCCTTCTGCCCCAAGACCTAGATGGCGCAAATGGCGGCCCCAACAGGCAACAACGAACCCGTCTGAAGGATCGCTTAGATTGGCTTTTTGAGAGCGGCATCTTGCCGCGTGACCTGGAGCCTCTGGCCGAATGTATCCGTGAGGACGGAAACGACGGCGCGCACGACGGAACGCTGAGCGATGCAGATGCCGCCGATTTGCTCGACTTCGCAACGGCTCTTCTGCAGCGTGTTTACACTGAGCCTGGACGAATCCGGGAAGCGCAGGAGCGGCGGGAGGCGCGCCGCCGGGATCCCGATGCCGCTTAGCCGTCGAAGCAAGTCTCTGCGCGGCCTACTGCTTCGACTTTCCGCTGATGCGATCTAGCATAGATAGCGCAGCATCAACTTGTGGGGGCAGAAATCCCTCACCATGTCTCTCCGACGCAGTTCTAGGGTCGGGATCTGTAATTTGCAGTAGCTTGGCGGCGGTTCCTTGAGGGTTTCAAGGATCTGTCCGCACTCGCCGATCTGGATCGGTGGTGCTGTATCGGGTCTCACAAGGTCGGGCGTTGCCTTGACTCGAAGCGGGCTTGGCAGCCCATCCGTTTACCTTCGCAGCCCATCCGTTTACCTTCGCAGCCCATCCGTTTACCTTCGCAGATCGTCCGACCCTGCGTTCCCTCGCGGGACAGGCGCATCAGAGCCTGAAGGCGATGAGGGCCAACAAGACCGACCCGCATGATGCGGCAGGGCTCGCGCAGTTGGCGCGCACCGGGTTCTACAAGGAGGTGCACGTCAAGTCGCC
>Ga0153956_1000593_pt1 | contig 39049 bp, 37 predicted proteins | sample TSFL040MetaG_FD_104704 | JGI IMG/M metagenome (GOLD analysis project Ga0153956, IMG submission 104704) | Attine ant fungus gardens microbial communities from Florida, USA - TSFL040 MetaG | ecosystem: Host-associated > Fungi > Mycelium > Unclassified | place: USA: Florida, Wekiwa Springs... | reverse complement strand
GCACGCCTGGCCTGCCGCTTCCTAGCGCTCGCCGCCGCCGTCGCGCTCAACCACCGCCTCGGCCTGCCCAGCCGCTCGCTAGCTCAGTACACCGCCTGACCCCGTGGCACTACTCATCTAGGCTTGCGCGCCATGCCGCCCGTTGAGCGCCCCGTCTGCCGTTTCGCCGCCGAGCCGCCGCAGTCCGCGCTGCCACACGGGCGCTGGGCCGACACGCTGCAAGCCGAGTTCCTGTCCGCCTGCGCGCGCGTCGAGCCGGAGGACGGCGACGAGCTCGGGACGCCCGGGACGATCACCTGGTTCCCGGACCGCAGCTGGGCCGGGCGCACCTACGTGCCGGCGACGACGCACACCGCGACCGGCATGGAGCTGTTCGGCTACGTGTCCTACACGCCCGACGAGGCCGGCCCGAGCGACTTCTACGGCTGGGCCGACTACACGCCCGACACCGCCGACCAGCATCCCGAGTGGAAGCTCGACGTCTCCCAGGAGGTCGTCGGCGGCTGGCGCGGCGAGCGCGGCGAGCTGGCGGCGATGACGCTCGTCTGGGGCATCGCGCTCGAGCGCCGCGGCACGATCGTGACCGCCGAGCTCGGCGAGCAGACGGTCGACCAGTGCGCGATCAGCGAGGACCGCTTCACGCTGCTCGCCCCCGACGCCTACGCCGACCAGTACCTGGACGTCGTGCTCTTCGGCTCCGGGGGCGAGCTCGTGCGCGAGTCGCTCTACGAGGACATGTAACGTCGCACGGGGGTCGGCGGACCGGTCGTGCCTCGGCACGACCGGTCCTTCGATAGGCCGACGACCGGAGGGCGAAACCTCACTCTCGGCCCGTTATCACGCGGTCGATCAACCCGTACTCGCGCGCCTGCTCGGCCGTGAAGTAGCGGTCGCGGTCGAGGTCCTCGCTGATCTGCTCGCGCGGGCGGCCGGTGTGCTCGACGTAGATCTCCTCGAGCCGCCCGCGCAGCTCCAGCGTCTCGCGCGCATGGATCTGGATGTCGCTCGCCTTGCCCTCGAAGCCGCCTGACGGCTGGTGCGTGAGGATGCGGCTGTTCGGCAGCGCGGCGCGCTTGCCGGGCGCGCCGCCGGCGAGGATCAGCGAGCCCATCGACATCGCGATGCCGCAGCAGGTCGTCGCCACGTCGGGCTTGATGAAGCGCATCGTGTCGTAGATCGCCAGCCCCGAGTAGACGACGCCGCCGGGGCAGTTGACGTACATCTGGATGTCCTTGTCGGGGTCCTCGGCCTCGAGGTGCAGCAGCTGCGCGACGAGCAGGTTGGCGATCTCGTCGTCGACCGCCGTGCCGAGGAAGACGACGCGCTCGCGCAGCAGCCGCGAGTAGATGTCGAACGAGCGCTCGCCGCGCGAGTCCTGCTGGATGACCATCGGGACGAGTGGCATGGAACGCGGCTCCTTCGCGAGACGTTTCCGCAACCCAGTGGTTGCGCGTTGCGTCGATGCTAGCCTACTCGCAACCGTCGAGTTGCAGGAGGCGTCCGTGCCCACCGTCGAACGCGAAGTCGTGCTCCCCGTCCCGCGCGAGCGCGCCTGGGAGCTGATCACCGAGGCCGACGAGCTCGCCGGCTGGCTCGCCGACGACGTCGAGTTCGAGCCGGCCGAGGACGCGCGCGTCAGCGTCACCTGGGAGGACGGCAGCCGCCGCGAGGGCGTCGTCGAGCAGGTCTGCGAGCTCGAGCGGATCGTCTTCCGCTGGGGCGACTCGCGCGTCGAGTGGCGGCTCGACGACGCGCCCGACGGCACCCGCTTCACCGTCACCGAGCGCACGCTCGCGCCGGTCGCGGCCAGCGGCGCCTGGGCCCCGGCCCTGCGCGCGCTCAGCCGCGCGGCCGCGCTGTGCCCGGCGTAGACGAGGTCTTCGCGGCGCTCGCGGACCCGACGCGCCGGATCGTCCTGCACTCGCTCGCCGAGCAGCCGGACCTGACCGCGTCGCGGCTCGCGGGCGAGCTGCCGATCACGCGCCAGGCGGTCGCCAAGCACCTCGCCGCGCTCGAGCGCGCCGGGCTCGTCAAGCGCAGCCGCAGCGGCCGCGAGACGCGCTACGAGCTGACGCCGGCGCCGCTCGGCGAGGCGATCGAGTGGATGGCCGCGGTCGGCGCGTCCTGGGACCAGCGCCTGGCGCGCCTGGCCCAACGCGCGGCGAGCTAGTCCTTCACGCCGCGCGCCGTCGGCACGCGCTCGAGCACCTCGGCGTCGCTCAGCGGGAAATGGCAGGCGGCGAGGTTGCCGCCCTCCTTGACGGTCAGCTCCGGGCTCTCGGTGCGGCAGATCTGCTGCGCCTTCCAGCAGCGCGTGTGGAAGCGGCAGCCAGGCGGCGGGTTCGACGGCGACGGCACGTCGCCGGCCAGCACCTGGCGCCGCTTGCTCGCCGCCAGGCGCGGGTTCGGCACCGGCACCGCCGACATCAGCGCGCCCGTGTAGGGCATCCGCGGATGCGCGTAGAGCTGCTCGGAGGTCGCCAGCTCGTAGATGCGGCCGAGGTACATCACCGCGATGCGGTCGCACATGTGGCGTACGACCGAGAGGTCGTGGGCGATGAAGATCAGCGTCAGCCCGAGGTCGCGCTGCAGCTCGCGCAGCAGGTTCAGCACCTGCGCCTGGATCGAGACGTCGAGCGCCGAGACCGGCTCGTCGGCGACGATCAGCTTCGGCCGCAGCGCGATCGCGCGCGCGACGCCGATCCGCTGGCGCTGGCCGCCGGAGAACTGGTGCGGGTAGCGGTTGTAGTGCTCCGGGTTCAGGCCGACGCGGTCCATCAGGTCCTGCACGGCCTCGCGCCGCTCGCCCTTGCCGGTGTGCAGGCCGTGGATCGCGAACGGGTCGGAGATGATCGAGCCGACCGTCTTGCGCGGGTTCAGCGACGAGAAGGGGTCCTGGAAGATCATCTGCATCTCGCGCCGCAGGTGCTTGAGGTCGCGGCCGCCGAGCCTGGCGATCTCGCGGCCGTCGAAGTCGATCGAGCCGGCGGTCGGCTCCAGCAGCCGCAGCAGCAGCCGCGCCGTCGTCGACTTGCCGCAGCCGGACTCGCCGACGAGCCCGAGCGTCTCGCCGCGCGGCACGTCGAAGCTGACGCCGTCGACCGCCCTGACCGTGCCGACCTGGCGCTGCAGCACGCCGCCGCGGATCGGGAAGTGCTTCTCCAGGTCGCGGACCCGCATGATCGGCTCGGCGCTCACGCCGCATCCCCCTCGATGACGTCCTCGCGCGCGGCGCTCGGCGCCGCGCCGGACTGCAGCTCGCGCCAGAGCCGCCGGCGCACGTCCTGCTCGAGCAGGCAGGCGACGACGTGGTCGCGCTCGCCGGCCACCGGCTGCAGCTGCGGGTCGATCCGCCGGTGCGCCTCCTGCACGTACGGGCAGCGCGGGTGGAACGAGCAGCCGGTCGGCAGCTGGATCAGCGACGGCGGCCGGCCGGGGATCGGCACCAGCTGCTCGTCGCGCGGCGTGTCCAGCCGCGGGATCGAGGACAGCAGGCCCCAGGTGTAGGGATGCTGCGGCGCCGTGAAGATCGTGTCGGCGCTGGCGCGCTCGACGATCCGCCCCGCGTACATGACGGCGATCTCGTCCGCCATCTCGGCGACGACGCCGAGGTCGTGCGTGATCACGACGACGGCCGTGTCGAACTCGCGCTGCAGGCGCTCGATCAGCTCGAGGATCTGCGCCTGCACCGTCACGTCGAGCGCCGTCGTCGGCTCGTCCGCGATCAGCAGCTTCGGGTCGTTCGCGAGCGCCATCGCGATCATCGCGCGCTGGCGCATGCCGCCGGAGAACTCGTGCGGGTAGGAGTCGGCGCGCCGGCGCGGCTCCGGCATGCCGACGAGCCCGAGCATCTCGACCGCGCGGTCCCAGGCCTGCGCCTTGCTGACCTCGCGATGCGCGCGGACGGCCTCGGCGATCTGCCAGCCGACCTTGTAGAAGGGGTGCAGCGAGGACAGCGGGTCCTGGAAGATCATCGCGACGTCGTCGCCGCGGATCGAGCGGATCTCGTCGTCGCTGGCGCTCAGCAGCTCCTTGCCGTCGAAGCGCACGCTGCCGGAGATGCGCGCGTTGCGCGAGCGCGTGAGCCCCATCACGGTCAGCGACGAGACGGACTTGCCCGAGCCCGACTCGCCGACGATCCCGAGCGTCTGGCCGCGCTCGAGCGTGTAGGAGATGCCGTCGACGGCGCGCACGGTGCCGTCGTCGGTCTCGAAGTGCACGCGCAGGTCCTCGACCTCCAGCAGCGGCGGCTTCACGGCGCTCGTGGCAGTCATCAGTAGCGCACCCTCGGGTCGATGAACGCGTACAGGATGTCGACGATCAGCGACATGATCACGATGAAGAAGGCGCCGAACAGCACGGTGCCCTGGATCACCGGCAGGTCGGAGTCGGTGATCGCCTGGTAGGCGAAGCGGCCGATCCCCTGGATGTTGAAGACGGTCTCGGTGAGGATCGCGCCGCCCAGCAGCAGGCCGATGTCGAGCCCGAGCAGCGTCACGATCGGCGTGATCGCGGCGCGCACGGCGTGGCGGAAGATCACGCGCCGCTCGGACAGCCCCTTCGCGCGCGCCGTGCGGATGTAGTCCTCCTGCATCGTGTCGATCAGGTTCCCGCGCAGGAAGCGCGCGTAGATCGCGGCGAACGAGGCCGCCAGCACGCACCAGGGCATGATCAGCGCCTTCGCCTTCTGGAAGAAGCCGTGCGCGTTGGTGTAGGCGGAGTTGCCCGGCAGCAGGTGGATCACGCCGATGTCGTTGGCGAACAGGTAGAGCACGACGAGGCCGAGGAAGTAGACCGGCGCCGAGACGAAGATCAGCGCCAGCGTCATGAACAGGCGGTCGAGCCAGCTGCCGGTCTTGATCGCCGAGATGACGCCGACCGGGATCGCGACGAGCAGCCAGAGGATCACGGCGCCGGCGGTCAGGAAGATCGTGTTCGGCAGCCGCGTCAGGATCGCCGGCAGGACCGGCTCGCTGTTCTGGTACGAGTAGCCGAAGTCGACGCCGTTGTGGCCGAGGAACGGCAGGATGTCGCCGAGGTAGTCGATGAACTGCACCGGCTTGGACTTGTCGAGCCCGAGCTCGTGCCGGATCGTCGCGATCAGCTGCGGCGAGGGCTGGCGGCCGGCGCGCAGCACGGCCGGGTCGCCGGACGGCAGCACGCTGAAGATCACGAACGTGATCAGCGTGATCATGAACAGCAGGAAGACGACCCAGACCAGTCGCCGGACGATGTAGGCGGCCATCAGCGCGACTGCCCGCTGCGGGGGTTCAGGGCGTCCTGCAATCCGTCGCCGACGAGGTTGAACGCCAGCACCGTCAGCAGCAGCGCCATGCCCGGGAAGACCATGTACCACCAGGCCGACTGGAAGATGCCGGTCGCGTCCGCGAGCATCTGCCCCCAGGACGCCTGCGGCGGCTGCACGCCGGCGCCGAGGAACGAGAGCGCCGCCTCGAGCAGGATGTTCGCCGGGATGAACAGCGTCGTGTAGACGATGATCGGCGCGACCAGGTTGGGCAGGATCTCGCGGAAGATGATCCGCCGGTTCGACGCACCGAGCGAGCGCGCCGCCTCGACGAACTCCTTCTCGCGCAGCGACAGCGTCTGCCCGCGCATGATCCGCGCCACGTAGGGCGAGTTGGCGATCACGATGATCACGATCACGACCGGCAGCCCCGGCTGCAGGTGGCCGCCGAGGCAGCCCTGGGCGCCCGAGCAGGCGGACGCCAGGCCGAGGCCGAGCAGCAGCACCGGGAAGGCCAGCAGGATGTCGACGGTGCGCGAGATGCCGGTGTCGACCCAGCCGCGGTAGTAGGCCGCGGTCATGCCCAGCGTCGTGCCGACGATCACCGAGAGCCCGGTGCCGATGAAGGCGACCTTGAGCGAGACCTGCGCGCCGGCGAGCACGCGTGAGAAGATGTCGCGGCCGATCTGGTCGACGCCGAACAGGTGCGCCGAGCTGGGGCCGGTCGGCAGCCCGAACTGGTCGAGCGCGCCCGACTCCTGCACGTTCGGGCCCGGCGCGCCGACCAGCTTGCGGATCGGCGTCGCGAGGATCGCGATCAGCAGCAGCAGCACGATGAAGACGCCGGCGGCGAGCGCGACGCGATCCTTGCGGAAGCGGCGCCAGAAGAGCTGCAGCGGCGAGCGGGCCGCCACACCCACGTTGCCCGCGACGATCGCGTCGATCCCGCTGTCCTGGGCGTGAAGCAGATCGCTCGCGCCGGTTCCCGTGCTCATCCCGCGCTCTCCGTTTCGCCGAGTGCGGGGAAAACGTACACCTTCATCGCAGTGCCCCCGGCAGGAATCGAACCTGCATCCCGCGCTTAGGAGGCGCGTGCTCTATCCATTGAGCTACGAGGGCCGGCGTTTGCGCTATGGGTTCCTGTCGGGCCGGTCAGGATAGACCGCGTCGATCGTCGCCAGCGCCTCGTACGGCGCTCCCTGCGCGGCCCTGCGGATCGCCTCGCCGCCGCCCGCGAGCCGGTCCAGCACGCTGACGATGCCGACGACGTCGAAGCCCTCGTCGCGGACGGCCTCGATCGCCTGGATCGTCGAGCCGCCGGTCGTGACGACGTCCTCGACGATCAGGCAGCGCTCGCCCTGCTTGAGCGGCGGCCCCTCGATGCGCCGCTGCAGGCCGTGCGCCTTCGTCTCCTTGCGAACGAAGAAGGCCTTCACGTCGGCGCCGCCGGCCAGCGCCGCGCAGGCGGGCGCGTCGGCGCCCATCGTCAGGCCGCCGACGGCCGTCGCCTCCCAGCTGCGGGCGTAGCCGGCGACCAGCTCGGCGAGCGCGCCGAAGCCCTCGGGACGTAGGATCGCCCGCTTGGCGTCGACGTAGTACTGGGCGGTGCGGCCTGAGGTGAGCGTCACCTCGCCGACGATCAGGGCGTGCCGGCGCAGCTCGCCGACCAGGATCTCTCGTGCTGACACGGCCCGCCACCCTACGCGTCCGGCCACGCGCAGGCGCGCCGGGAGGGCGCGCGCGGGCGCCGCGCCGGCCGCCTCGGGTTCGCAGCGCACCGCAGGGGATGGCGGCGTTCGCCGAGCCGCGTCGCGGCCGCCCGGCGAGCGCTCGCCGCCTACTCCTCGACCCAGACCACGTCGCCGATGCTGAGCCAGTCGTAGATCGCGGCCGCGTCGCGGATCGGCACGCGCAGGCAGCCGTGGCTGGCGTTGTAGCTCGGCACCGAGACGTAGCCGTGGATGGCGTAGCCGCGGATGAAGTAGCTCGAGTCGACCATGCCCTTCTGGTTGACGCCCGGCGTCTTCATGTAGACGCTGAAGCGCCCGCGCACGGTCGGCGTCGACGGTGCCCCGGAGGACGTGTGGTAGATCCGCACGACGTCGGCGCCGACGACCTCGGCGAGCACCTGCGCGCCGAGCCGCGCCTCGATGTGCTTGCCGTCGCCCGGATGGCGGACCTTGAAGATGCCGCGGCCGTCGAGGATCGCCGTGAAGACGTCCGCGTCCGCGCTGGCGATCCGCGTCATGCCGGCGACCTTGCGGAAGGCCAGCACCGCGTCGGCGGTGCCGCCGTCGAAGACGCCGCTCGTCGGCACCGCGTAGTGCAGCGCCGCCAGCCGGCCCTGCAGCCAGCGCACGAGCGGGCCGCGCGAGCCGTCGTGCAGGCTGACCGCGTCGACGTCGACGCGCAGCGCCTTGGCGTGCAGCGTGGCGAGCGCGGCCGTCCGCCGGTGCGAGGCGGTGATCGTCAGCGCGCTCGGCGTCGCCGACGTGACGGTGAGCGCCGCGACGCCGCTCGTCCCGCGCCTGTGCAGCGTCAGCGCGCGAACCAGGATCTTCTTCCCCGCGCGGTAGACGCGCACCCTGATCTTCTGCTTGGCGACGTAGGGCTTGGACGCCAGCTGGACGTGGAAGGAGCGGCCGCTGAGCGCGATCGGCCGCGCCTTGCTGACGCTCAGCAGGTCGCTCGACGCGATCGTCAGCGTCGCCTTCGCCGGCGCGGGCGTCGGCGTGGCGGTCGGCGTCGGCGTCGGCGTCGCCGCGGGCGATGGCGTCGGCGTGGGCGTCTGAGCGCGCGCGGCGCCGGGCGCCAGCGCGAGCGCGGCCACGGCCGCCGCGACCGTCAGCGCGACCGCCGCGGGGCGTGAGCCGCGACTCACGCGTCCACCGTCGAGTCGCGCCCGGAGACGGCCGTGGCGAGCAGCACGACGACCGCGACGCTGCCGGCGATCAGGGCGAGCGTCGCTCCCGCGGACCACGATTTCGTCACTCCGAACGAGATCGCGTTGTTCAAAGCGTGGAGAGCCACGCCGGGAATGATGGACTGCGTGCGCCAGTAGAGCGCGCACAGGCAGGTCCCGAGGACGGCCAGCGCCGCCAGGCTGAGCGCCGGGTTTGGCGCGTGCACGAGCCCGAAGACGCAGCCCGCCGCCAGCGCGCCCCAGCCGGGGCCGATGCGGCCGGCGAACGCCTTGAACATGAAGCCGCGGAAGAACGTCTCCTCGCAGATCGGCGCGACGACGCAGGTCAGCACGACGTAGCCGGCGATCACCGCGACCGACTGCTGGTGCTTGAGGTCGGTGACGATCTGCTGGTCCGGCGGCGTGCCGAAGATCCGCTCGAGCACGATCGTCGCGATCCAGTAGACGGCGTAGAGCCCGGCGGCGAGCACGACGACGCGGCCGAGCGTGCGCAGCGGCAGCCGCCGGATGCCGAGGTCGCTCGCCCGCACGCGATCGATCAGGACGACCCGGACGCTGAGGAAGGCGCCGACGACGAGCAGCGCGTCCTGCACCAGCGTGAAGGCCAGCGAGTAGCTGTCCGGCGGGTGGTTGGCGTCGAAGCTCGGGTCGCTCGCCTTGGCGATCCCCAGCACGGCGGCATAGAAGATCGACACGAACGCGATCACCGCGATCATCACGGCGATCGGCAGCCAGAACGGCGGCGTCGGCCGCCGCGCGGGCGGCTCGCCGGGCGGCCCCGTCGGCTCCGGCAGCGGCGCCATGCCGTCGGGCAGCTCGGCGCGCGGCGGGAGGAAGTCGTGGCCGGTCATGCGCGGACCGCCAAGGGTATGAGCTCGATCGGCGCCGCGGCGCTGGGGATACTGTGCGCGGCCATGCCGGCCCCGCATCCTGGCATCTTCGCCGACTTCTGGTCCAGCAACGACGCCTGGATCAGCGCCGCGCTCTCGATCCTGGTCGCCGCCGCGATCGCCTTCGCGCTCGACCGCATGTTCCGGACGCGGCTGCTGCGCGCGGCCGTCGCGCGCACCAGCATCTCCGCGGCGGCCGACACGCGGCTGCGCTTCGTGCGGCGGCTGATCTACGCGGCGATCCTGCTGATCGGCGTCGCCGTCGCGCTCTCGCAGTTCACGGGCGTGAACCGGCTGGCCGCGAGCCTGCTGGCCTCCGGCGCGATCGCCGCCGCGATCGTCGGCTTCGCCGCCCGCCAGGTGCTGGCGAACTTCGTCGCCGGGATCATGCTCGCGATCACGCAGCCGCTGCGCGTCGGCGACTGGATCAGCTTCGAGGACACGACGGGGATCGTCGAGGAGATCCGCCTGAACTACACGATGCTGCGCACGCTCGGCGGCGCGCGGATCATCGTCCCGAACGAGAAGCTCGCCTCGACGGTCCTGCGCAACGACACGCTCGCGACCGACGAGGTCGGCGTCGAGGTGACGATCTGGCTCGCGCCGGAGGTCGACGTCGAACGCGCCATCAAGGCGCTCGCGGATGAGAGCGGCGGCGCGGTCAGCGTCGCCGAGGTGCAGCCGTGGGGCGTGCGCCTGAGCGTCGACGGCGGCCGCGTCGCACCGCCGCAGCGGCCGGATCGCGAGGCCGACCTGCGCCGGCGCTGCGTGGCGCGGCTGCGCTCGCTGCCGCGCTGACGCGCTCATCTGAACGAGCGCGTTCTTGCGGAGGAGCGGCGCGGCGACTCTAGAATCGATCGTTCGCGCATGAGCTATTCCGCAAGGAGACGTCAGCGACGGCAGCGGGGCAGCGGCCTGATCAAGTACGTGCTCTTCGGCGTGGCGTTCGTCGTGCTGCTGGGCCTCGGCGCGGCCGCCGCCGGCGCCGAGTGGGTCCTGCACACGGCCGACGAAGGCCCGCCGATCACCGCGCTCAAGCAGAAGGACCTCGGCGCCCTGTCGACCGTCTACGCCGCCGACGGCACGCGCCTGGGCTTCATCAGCGCCGTCGACCTGCGCCAGCCCGTCGCCAGCGCCGACATCCCTGAGGTGATGAAGCAGGCGACGGTCGCGATCGAGGACCAGCGCTTCTACAAGCACCACGGCGTCGACTACGAGGGCCTGGCGCGCGCGGCCGCGAAGAACATCCTCTCCAAGCAGACGATGCAGGGCGGCTCGACGCTGACGATGCAGCTCGTGCGCAACCTCTACACGAGCAACTTCGTCCGCAGCGGCCTCGCCGGCATCAAGCGCAAGCTGCGCGAGGCCAGGCTGGCGACCGAGCTGGAGAAGATCCACGACAAGAACTGGATCCTCTCGACCTACATCAACAGCGCGCCCTACGGCACCTACGGCGGCCAGTCGGCGATCGGCGTCGGCGCCGCGGCGAAGCTCTACTTCAACAAGAGCGCCAAGGACCTGTCGCTGACCGAGGCGGCGATGCTCGCCGGCATGCCGCAGGCGCCGTCGGAGTACTCGCCGGTCTCGGCTCCCGGCCCCACCCGCCAGCGCCGCAACGAGGTGCTGGCGAAGATGGCGCAGCTGGGGATGATCTCGGCCGCGACCGCCAGGCGCGCCGAGGCCAAGGATCTCGGGCTGCACATGGAGGACTACTACGGCAAGAAGCGCGAGAGCTTCTTCTTCGACTACATCCAGAACGAGCTGGTCAAGCAGTACGGCCTCGAGACCGTCACGCGCGGCGGGCTGAAGGTCTACACGACGATCGACCTGAAGAAGCAGCAGCTCGCGCGCGCGGCGATCGAGAGTCAGCTCGGCGGCGCCGGCCCGTCCTCGGCGGTCGTCTCGATCGACCCGAGCAGCGGCGACATCGTCGCGATGGCCTCCTCGGCGGACTACGGGCAGTCGCAGTACAACCTCGCCGCGCAGGGCCAGCGCCAGCCGGGCTCGACGTTCAAGGTCGTGACGCTGCTGACGGCGCTGCGCGAGGGCGTGAACCCGGACACCACGAAGTACGACTCGCACTCGCCGACGGTGGTCGACCGGCCCGACTGCGGCGGCAGCGCCGATCCCTGGACCGTCAAGACCTACGGCGGCGAGAGCAACGGCGTGATCACGCTGCACAAGGCGACGCTGCTCTCCGACAACTCCGTCTACGCGCAGCTGGCCTCCGACCTCGGCCCCGACAAGGTCGACGAGACGGCGCGCATGCTCGGCATCACGGCGACGCTGCAGGGCTACTGCGCCGAGACGCTCGGCGGGCTCAAGTACGGCGTCTCGCCGCTGGAGATGGCCAACGCCTACGCGACGATCGCCAGCGGCGGCTACCGCAACCGCCCGCGCGCGATCCGCAAGGTGGTCATCCCGGGCCACAAGCACAACAAGCTGCCCAAGCGCTGGCGCGTGCACCGCGTCAAGGCGTTCGACGACGGCGTCACCTACGAGGCGACGAAGATCCTCGAGGACAACATCAAGTCCGGCACCGGCACGGCGGCGGCGATCGGCTGCCCGGCCGGCGGCAAGACCGGCACGACCGACAACAACACCGACGCCTGGTTCGACGGCTTCACCCCGAAGCTCGCCACGGCGGTCTGGGTCGGCTACCCGAACAAGCACATCTTCATGAACACGGAGTTCCACGGCGGGCCGGTCGACGGCGGCACCTTCCCGGCGCTGATCTGGAGCGCCTACATGAAGTCGGCGGTCGGCGGCTACTGCGGCGACTTCCCGAAGCCGAAGGTGCCGTTCGTCAGCAAGCCGTTCCACGGCTACTACGCGACCTCCGGCCGCGGCAAGGGCGACAGCGGCAGCAGCGGCGGCGATCAGAGCGGCCTGACGGGCACCGACAACGGCACCGGGACGACGACCGACAACGGCGGCGGCAGCCAGGACCAGGCGACGACGAGCCCGGACACGACCTCCACCGGCGGCGACACGACGGCCGGTGGTGGCGGTGGCGGTGGCGGCAATGGCGGCGGCAGCGGCAATGGCGGCGGCGGCGCGACGGGCGGTGCGACGCCCGGTGCCGGCACGGGCGCGGCGAGCCCGGGAACGACGACGGGCACCGGCGCGGCCAACCCCGATCAGTACCAGTCGGGGACGCAGTAGCGGACCCGCGCGGGCGGCGCTCCGGCGGGCCCGAGCGCGCCGCCTGCTGCCGGCTTGTGACCGCCCTGGGCACGGCCGCCCGCGACTGGTACAACTTGCGCCGTTAGGCCGCCAAAGGGGCGGCTGATGGTATGCGGGGAGTCAGTGCCGCAGCACAGCCTCGCGCATGCTTGATCCACAGAGGAGTGCTGTTTCGCATGGCTACCGGTGTCGTGAAGTGGTTCAGCGACGAGAAGGGCTTCGGCTTCATCACCCCCGATGACGGCGGCAAGGACGCGTTCGTCCACTTCTCCGGCATCGCCGGCGATGGCTTCCGGACGCTCGCCGAAGGCGCGCGCGTCGAGTACGAGCTGGGTGAGTCCGCCAAGGGGCCGCAAGCTACGAACGTGCGGATCATCTGAATTTGCCGAAGGAAGAAAAGGTTGAGTTCGAAGGCGAGGTCGTGGAGGCGCTCCCGAACGCGATGTTCCGGGTGCAGCTCGACAACGGCCATGAGGTGCTCGGCCACGTAGCCGGCAAGATGCGGCGTTTCCGCATCCGCATCCTCCCGGGCGATCGCGTCCGGGTGGAGGTGTCTCCCTACGACCTCAACCGGGCGCGGATCGTCTACCGACATCGGTAGCGAGCTCTCTCTGATCGAGGCGATCCGCGCCACGCTGGGTGTGCGCGCGGGTTCCCGCGTCCTGCGCTGGATCGGCGACGACGCAGCGGTCGTCCGCGGTGAAGGCGTCGCGGTCGTCTCGACCGACGTGATGGTCGACGGCACGCACTTCCGGCTCGGCCAGGCGAGCGCCGAGGACGCCGGCTGGCGCGCGCTCGCGGGCGCCGTCTCGGACCTCGCGGCGATGGGCGCCGCGCCCGGCGAGGCCTACGTCTCGATCGTGATGCCGCACGCCCCGGGCGCCGGCGACGCGTGCACTGGCCCAACTCGCGGCCCGACGGCCCGCGACCACGGCGGCACGCCTGGCGACCCCGCGGCCCGCGACCACGGCGGCGAGCTCGCGCTCGCCGCGATGCGCGGAGCCGAGGCGCTGGCGGAGCGCTGCGGCGTGACGATCGCCGGCGGCGACCTCGCGCGCGGCGGCGGCGCGCTGACGCTGGCGGTCACGGTCGTCGGCTGGGCGCCGGCGGCGACCGCAGTCGTCGGCCGCGACGGCGCCCGCGACGGCGACCTCGTCGGCGTGACCGGAACGCTCGGCGCCTCAGCAGCGGGACTCGCCCTCCTCGAGCGCCGCAGCGCCGGCGAGAGCGCGTCCGGCGCCAGCGGCCCGGAGCGAGCCGCCGGCGAGCGCGACACCGCCGGCAACGACGCGCCCGACGCCGACGCCACCGAGCGAGCCGCCGTCGAGGACACGCAGAGCGCCGCGGCCGCAGCACCAGCGGCTCGCAAGGACGGCTCCGCCGGCGAACGGGTGGCCCCCGAGCGCCGCGCCACCGTCGAGGACGCGCTCGTCGCGCGCTACCTGCGGCCGACGCCGCGGCTGCCGGCCGGCTGCGCGCTCGCGGCCGCCGGCGCGAGCGCGATGCTCGATCTCTCCGACGGGCTCGCCTCCGACGCGATGCGGCTCGCGCAGGCCTCCGGCGTCACGATCGAGCTCGACGCGGCCGCGCTGCCGCTCGCGCCGGGCGTCGCCGACGTCGCGCGGGCGCTCGGCGTCGCGCCAGCGCAGCTGGCGGCGACCGGCGGCGAGGACTACGAGCTCTGCGTCTGCGTGCCGGCGGCAGCCCGCGCGGCCGCCGAGGCGGCGGTCGCCGATCTCGCCTGGATCGGCAGCGTCCGCGCCGGCGCGGCCGAGCTGCGCTGGCTCAACGCCCCCGCCGGCGCCGAGCGCTGGCGCGGCTTCGAGCACTGAGTGCAGCGACGCCGCACTCGCGCCGCCGCGGACTCGGCGGCGGCGCAGCGCAGACGCGAGCCTGCCGAAGCCCGCCTCGGCCTGGCTCAGTCCCGCCGAGACTCAGCGGCGCAACGCAGACTCGGTCCCGCCGAGCAAGCCCGGGCCGGCGTAGCTCGCCGGCCCGCGGGTCACGAGCGGTGCCGGGCGGTCGTCACCGGCGCGCTCCGCGCGCGTCCGCAGCACGAGCGTGCGGACCAGCCCGGCGAGCGCGGCGACCAGCGCCGTCAGCACGATCGCGAAACGCAGCCCGCCGCCGCCGGCGGCGACCAGCGCGCTCGCCCAGGCGAGCTTGACCGGCCCGAGCGCGAGCGCCGTCATGAAGTACAGGACCGTCAGCAGCGGCAGCAGCAGCCCGCCCACCAGCGCGACGATCGCCGGCCAGCCGCGCCAGCCGCCGCTCGCGAACAGCCACAGGTGCGCCGCCGGAACCAGCAGCGCCGCCGCGTACGGGTTGACGAACCAGAGCACCGTCGCCAGCGCGCAGATCACCAGCCCGGTCGCGATCCCGAGCCCGTCCGTCCCCGCGCGCGCCCGCCGCGCCGTGCCGACGAGCGCCCGCGCCAGCCAGCACAGCAGCGCGCCCGCGAGCAGTGCCGAGAGCATCGATACCCAGGCGGCGGCCGTCAGCGGGAACGCCGCCGGCAGCACCGGCCCGTCGACCGCGCGCGTCACGTTGACCAGGCCGAGCAGCCGCAGCCAGGCCCAGGCGCCGAGCAGCGGCACGGCGGCGATGGCGATCCAGCGCAGCCCGCTGGCGACCGGCACGCGGCGGCGACGCGCGCGGAAGTAGGCGTCGAGCGCCGCCAGCAGCGCCGGCAGCAGCAGCATGCCGACCGCCAGCCGCACCGCCCAGTCGGGCAGCACGTTGCGCAGCGTCACGATCCCGCGCTGGCCCTCGGGCACCGCGCCATGCACCTGGTCGAGCGCCGTGATCGCCCGCAGCACGCCGCTGCCGAACGACTGCAGGCGCGTCTCGAGCACCGGCTCGCTCGCGCGCGGCCCGCGCTCGCCGGACTCCGACACGAGCACCGCCGGCAGCCCCGCCGCGGCGATCGGCGCCTGCTCGGAGACGCTGATCGGCAGCGCCCGCCGCAGCCACTGCGCCGCGGCCCGCGGGGCGCCCGGGTCGCTCGTCGTCTCGGTCCGCAGCGCCGCCTGCACCGTCCGCTCGAGCAGCAGCGGCGCCGAGCGGCCGTCGCTCGCGAACGAGACGACCCACGGCTTGGCGATCCGCGTGCCGGCCATGTCACCGAGCACGATCACGCCGTCGACCGGCTCGCCCGCGGACGCTCGCGCCCACGCGCGCGCGCCCGCGAAGCCCGTCGTGGCGGCCGAGGTCGAGACCAGCACCAGCGTCTTGTCCAGCTCACGCGTCGCGTAGACGCGGGCCAGCTCCAGCAGCGCGGCGGTACCGGAGAGGTCGGCCAGCGCGCCCCTGCCGACCGCGTCGCGGTGCGCGACGACGACGATCCGCCGGCTCGAGAGGCCGGGGCGCGTCCCGATCACGACCTCGACGTTGCCGCTGCCGCTCGTCGTGCGCGCGCGCGTAGTCAGCCGCTGCACCTGGAAGGCCGGCCGCGACTGTCCCGGCTGCGTCTGGGAGAAGACCCGCGCGACCTCGTCGGCCATCCGCGCATCCGCCGGCGAGCCGGTCTCGCGGACCGGGAAGGCACGCGCCAGGCCAAGCAGCGAGTCCGGATCGGACGGCGACCCGAACGCGCGATCGCCGTTGAAGGCGTCCGCGGACAGCGTCGCCGAGACCGCCGCGGGACGGTCTCCGAGCGCGAACGCTGCGACGAAGATCGCGACCAGCGCCGGGATGAAGGCGGTCCGGTAGACGCGAACGTCGAGCACGTCGCACCGAGGGTACTCGCGATCCGCCGGTATCCTTGCTGACGGAACGTCATGGCAGATCGGGCGCCCCGAATCCTGCTCGTCGACGACGAGCAGCCAATCCAGACGCTGCTCTCGTTCCCCCTGCAGCGCGACGGCTACGAGGTCGTGCAGGCCGCAGACGGAGCGGAGGCGCTCGAGCGCTGCTCCGATCAGGTCTTCGACCTCGTCGTGCTCGACGTGATGCTGCCGCGGCTCGACGGCCTCGAGGTCTGCCGGCGCCTGCGCGCCAAGGGCGCGACGATGCCGATCATCATGCTGACCGCCAAGTCCGAGGAGATCGACAAGGTCCTCGGGCTCGAGCTCGGCGCCGACGACTACATCACCAAGCCCTTCTCGATGCGCGAGTTCCGCTCGCGCGTGAAGGCCGCGCTGCGCCGCTCCGGCATGGTGCGCGCCGACGCCGACGACGAGCGGCCGATCGACGTCAACGGCCTGCGCATCGATCCCGGCAAGCGGATCGTCTCGCGCAACGGCGAGACCGTGCAGACGACCTACGTCGAGTTCGAGATCCTCGCGGCGCTCGCGCGCTCGCCCGGACGCGTCTTCACGCGCGACATGCTGCTGGCGCGGGTCTGGGGCGACTCGGCCTATCGCGACCCCCGGACGATCGACGTGCACATCCGCCACCTGCGGGAGAAGATCGAGGCGGACCCGAAGGAGCCCGAGTACCTGTTCACGGTGCGCGGCGTCGGGTACCGCTTCCGCGACGAGGAAGGATGAACCTCTCGGTGCCGGGGCTGCGCTCGCTGCGCAACCGGCTCGCAGTCATCTTCGCCCTGATCATCGCCGGCGCGATCGGCACGATCTACCTGTCGGTCACGCCGCGCCTGGAGGCGAGCCTCACCAACGAGCGCCTGAACGGGCTGATCACCGACAGCAAGCGCTACCTGGAGGACATCCACGACAACGCGCTGGACCTGCCCGTCAACCCCAAGCGCGACGCCAAGGCGACCAAGGCGGATCGCGACAACGCGATCCGCGGCATCGCCGACCGCGCCGGCGCCGAGATCCTCGTCTTCCAGGTCGCCGAGCCCGGACCCTTCCTGCTGAGCGAGTCGCTGCCGCACGCCGGCATCGAGAGCAGCGCCGTGCGCGACCTGGCAGTGACGGCGATCCGCACCAAGCGCGTCGCCTCGCAGGTCATCACCACCGGCTCGGGCCGCTACGCCGTCGCCGCGCGACCGATCCTGCGCTCGGTCCCGATCCCGCACTCGAAGAAGCGCACGGACGTCGCGACCTACGGCGTCGTCTTCGCCGACTCGCTCGCCGACGTCGCCGACAACGTCGGGCTGATCCGCCGCCAGGTCCTGCTCTCGGGCGCGATCGCGCTCGTCATCGCGGTGCTCGCCGGCTACCTGGTCGCGCGCGCGCTCGCCGCGCGCGTGAAGCGGCTCGAGCGCGCCGCGCGCAAGGTCGCCGCCGGCGACTTCTCGCAGCCGATCCGCGCCGACTCCGTCGACGAGCTCGGCCGCCTCGCCGCCGCCTTCGACGACATGCAGAACCAGCTCGCGCGCCTGGACCGCGCGCGCAAGCAGTTCATCGCGTCGGCCTCGCACGAGCTGCGCACGCCGATCTTCTCGCTCGGCGGCTTCCTCGAGCTGCTCGCCGACGAGGACCTCGACGAGGAGACGCGGCGCCAGTTCCTCGACCAGCTGCGCGGCCAGGTCGACCGCATGCGCACCCTCGCCGTCGAGCTGCTCGACCTCTCGCGCCTGGAGGCCGGCGCGCTCGAGCTGCGGCCGGAGCTGACCGACGTCGGCCAGCTGGCGCGCGACGTCGCGGCCGAGTTCACGCCTGCGGCGACCTCGCACGAGTCCAACGTCACGCTCGAGCTGCAGCCCGAGCCGATCGAGCTCGAGTGCGATCCCGAGCGCGTCGCCCAGGTGCTGCGGATCCTGCTCGACAACGCGTTGCGCCACACGCCGCCGGGCACCGACGTGCACGTCACCGCGGCGCGCAGCAACGGCCACGTCCGGCTCGAGGTCTCCGACCGCGGCCTCGGCATCAAGCGCGCGAACATGCCGCACATCTTCGAGCCGTTCTTCACCTCCAACGAGCAGGCGCAGGGCGCCGGGCTGGGCCTGGCGATCGCTCGCGAGCTGGCGGATCGCATGCACGGGCAGCTCAACGTCCGCTCCGTGCCGGGCGCGACGACCTTCTCGCTCGAGCTTCCCAGCCGCTCGGACCCCGAGAGCGACTAGCACGCCCGTCCGGAAGCAGCGCGCATTCCGGCGGGCACAGCTCGACTCTGCCGGCGCCCGGCAGCACACACGGGCAACCAGCACGCGCGTCGCTGCCAGACGCCGGCAGACCGCGACCTGTCCGCCGCCGGCGATGCCCGCTCTTCGGCCGCGCGTACTAGGCTCCCGGCGAGGGCAGCTTCCTGCCGCGAATCGCCGACGAGGACTTGTGAATGAGCGCACAGGCGCCACTGGTGCTGGTCTCGAACCGGGGTCCCGTGACCTACCAGGAGGACGGATCCGTCAAGCGCGGGACGGGCGGGTTGGTGACCGCGCTGACCGGGCTGGCGTCGCATCGCGACGCCGTCTGGATCGCGTCCGCGATGACACACCGCGATGCCGAGGTCTCGCGCGAGAACGGCGGCCGGCCGTTCGAGATCCACACGCCCGAGGGCGGCGCCTTCGGCGTGCGCTTCGTCGAGTCCGACGCCGAGGCCTACGACCGCTTCTACAACATCATCGCGAACCCGATGCTCTGGTTCATCCAGCACTACCTCTGGGACCAGAGCAACGCGCCGGACATCCGCCGGCACGAGGTGATCGCGTTCGACGACGGCTATCAGCGCGTCAACGCCGACCTCGCCGCCGCCGTCGTCGAGGAGATCGCCGGCCGGCAGGAGCCTGTCGTGATGGTCCACGACTACCACCTGTACACGCTGCCCGAGATGGTCCGCGAGGCGCGCCCTGACGTCTTCCTGCACCACTTCGTCCACATCCCGTGGACGCAGCCGGACGCCTGGCGCGTGCTGCCCGCGCGGATCCGCGAGACGATCTACCGCGGCGTCCTGGCCAACGACATCGTCGGCTTCCACACGCGCTCCTACCAGCGCAACTTCCTGCAGTGCTGCCGCGACCTGATGGACCTCGACGTCTCGTTCGAGCGGGGGGTCGTCAACGTCGACGGGCGCGAGGTCTGGGTGCGCGCGTATCCGCTGCCGATCGACTACGAGGCGACGCGCAAGGTCGCGCGGCGCCCGCGCGTGCAGGAGTTCGAGCAGCGCGTGCTGCGGCGGCGGCGCGAGTTCGCGATCCTGCGCGTCGACCGCGCCGACCTCTCCAAGAACGTCCTGCGCGGCTTCACCGCGTTCGACATCTTCCTCGAGCAGCACCCCGAGTTCGCCGAGCGGATCACGTTCACGGCGCAGCTGATGCCGTCGCGGACCGACGTGCCCGAGTACGCGGAGTACCTGGAGAAGATCGAGGCGCTGGTGGCCGTCGTCAACCACCGTCACGGCACGCCGGACTGGATGCCGATCGAGCTCAAGCTGCGCGACGACCTCGACGAGGCGGTCGCGTCCTACAAGCACTACGACGTGATGATGGTCAACGCGATGTTCGACGGCATGAACCTCGTCGCCAAGGAAGGCCCGCTCGTCAACGAGCGCGACGGCGTCTCGCTGCTGTCCGAGAACACGGGCGCGCACGAGGAGCTCGGAGAGTTCGCCCTCTCGGTCAACCCGTTCGACGTGCAGGAGCTCGCGGACGCGATCTACACCGCGCTGACGATGGCGCCGGAGGAGCGCGCGCGCCGCGCGCAGGGGCTCGAGCAGATCGTGACCACGCGCAATCCGGGCGACTGGATTGACGAGCAGATCGCGGACATCCGCGCGAAGCCGCGCGCGGCGGTGCAGCAGCAGCCGCTCTAGCACGCGGTCGATCAGTCCCGCGGCGCGTTCCGACGGGCGCGGCGCACGGGCACTAGTCGCCACCCTCGAACGAGAACTCGCGCGGGCTCGGCCGCGACGGCGGCGCGACCGCGCCGACCGCAGGCGGCGGCGCGGTCGCGGCCGGAGCCTGCCGCGGCGCGATGCGTGGGCCGACCGCGGCCGGCGGCCGCTCCGGCGCGGTCCGTTGCCGTGGCGCGCGGCGCCCGCGCTCGGCGTGATCGCCGGGCGTGCGCTCGGCGTGATCGCGCGACGAGCGCCGCCGGGCGTGATCGCGGCGCGAGCGAGTCGAGGCCCGTCGCGACCCCGTCGTACGGCTCCGCGTGTGCGCCGGCGCAGCCGCCGAGCCGCCGGTGCGTCGCCCGCTCAGCCGCGGCGTCGCGCTCGCGCGCGGGATCGCACTCGGCCGCGGCGTGGCAGCGGGCGCCGGCCCACCCACGGACCGATGCGCGCCGGGCACGGACGCGGCATTCCCGTCCGCGCGCGGATCGGCAGCACGCCCGGCCGCCGCAGCGCCCACGCCGGCCTGCAGACCAGCGCCACGTCCGGCGGCCGCAGCGCCCACGCCGGCCCGCGGTGCGTCGCCGCGCCCGCCGGCTCGCGGCGCGCCGGCTCCCGCCAGCTGGCCCGAGACGAGCAGCGTGACCGAGAGCAGCGCCGCGAGCCAGGCGAGCACGAGCGCGAGGTTGGTCCAGCGGATCCGGGCGAGCAGGTCGTTCCCCATGCCCTTCATAGGCACGGCGGCTGGAACTTCGCCCCCGCGTTGCTACCATGCCCGGCCGCAATGGCGAGCGGAACGCACATCTACGACCTGACACTGCTGCTCGACCCCGCTGTTGAGGCCGAGCGCCGTGAGCAGATCGTCGCTGACGTCGCCGAGCTGATCGACAGCACGGGTGAGTTCATCGGGCGCTACGACTGGGGCACCCGGCAGACGACCTACGGGGTGCGCAAGCACCCGGAGGCCGACTATCACCTGATCCAGTTCCGAGGCCCGTCCTCGCTGCTGGATCAGCTCGACCACAACCTGAAGATCACGGACGGCGTCCTGCGCTTCCGGATCATCAAGCTGCGCCCGGGCACGCCCGAGCCGCCGGACCTCCGTCCGGCTGCCGCCGCGGCGACCGAGGCCGAGCAGCCCGAGTCGACCGAGCCGGCAGCCGCCTGATCGCGTCGCCCGCGTGGCGGCGATCGATCCCGACAACCCCGTCGTGCGCCTCTGCGCCGAGGGGATGACGGCGACCGATCCCGACCTCGCGCGCGAACGCTTCGAGCAGGCCTGGGCGGCGCGCGTCGACGACCTCGACGCGACGATCGCCGCCCACTACCTCGCGCGCGTCCAAGCCGACGCGCAGATGACGCTGCACTGGAACGAGGTCGCGTTGGCCCACGCCGACGCGACCTGTCCCGAGTGCGTCCGCGGCCTGTACCCGTCGCTGTACCTGAACCTCGGCCGCTCCTGCGAGGACACCGGCGACCGTCAGCGAGCCGCGCGGCTCTACGAGCTCGCCGAGGCGAGCCTCGACGAGCTCGACGACGACGGCTACGGCGCGCTCGTGCGCCGCGGCGTCAGCGCGGCGCGTGCGCGGATGCGCGGCGACGCGCCGGCCGAGCCGGACTGACGGAGGCGCCCGCAGCGGCGAGCGCCTTCCACGCACGGCCTAGAACGGGATGTCGTCGTCCGCCGGCGCGGCGCTGCGCGCGCCGACCGGCTGCGGCGGGCCGAAGTCCGACGTGTCGGCCGGGACGTCCGAGCGCGGCGCGAAGCCGCCCCCGCCGCCGCCCATCGGCGCGTCCTCGCGGCCGCCGAGGAACTGGACGTTGTCGGCGACGATCTCGATCGACTCGCGCTTGCCGCCGTCCTGCGCCGTCCACTCGCGCCACTCCAGGCGCCCGTCGATGCAGACCGGCCGGCCCTTGGCCAGGAAGCGGGCGCAGTTCTCGCCCTGCGCACCCCAGACCGTCACGCTGAAGTAGTTCGGCTTGTCGCCCCACTCGCCGGTCGCACCGTCCTTGCGGCGCGTGTTGGACGCCAGGCGCAGGCTGCAGACGGACATGCCCGACGGAAGGGAACGAAGCTCGGGGTCGCGCGTCAGGTTCCCCGTGAGGACGACGCGGTTGATGTTGGTGGCCGCCATTGGGGGCAGGCTCCTTTCGGGTGTAGTCCCCCGATCAAGCTTGGACGGAGGGCGTAGCCAAAGTCGGTGTAACCGAGTCTACGTGCGGCTCCGGAGGGCACGGGCCGAAGACGGCGCTTCTTGCGGGAAACGTCACGGTCGTGCGACGCGGCGGCGCAGTCCCGTCACATTCGCACAGGACGATCCGTCCTGCCCATCCTGTACGGGACACATCCGCTACCCTGTTCGACCCTGCGCCTCCCAGGCGCCCAGCCTCGTGTGCGCGAGGCGCACGAGACAGAAGCAAGCAGCGAAAGGTCTTCGAACAGTGGCAAAGCAGCGCAGCCGGCCGACGCGCCGGCGTGATCGCAAGGCAGGAGGCGGCGGCGGGCGGCGCAAGTCCTGCCAGTACTGCCGCGACAAGGTCGAGTTCGTCGACTACAAGGACATCGACGCGCTTCGCAAGTTCATCTCCGATCGCGGCAAGATCCGCTCGCGCCGCATCACCGGCGCCTGCCGCCGGCACCAGAACCAGATCGCCCGCGCGGTCAAGCGCGCCCGTGAGCTGGCGCTGCTGCCGTACGTCGGCGAGGGCGGTGGACGCGACGACGAGCGCGAGGGTCGCGGCCGCCGCGGCCGCGACTAGCGTCATGCCGCAGGCCATCCTGCTCCAGGACCACGAGCTGCTCGGGGCGCGCGGCAGCGTCGTCGACGTCTCCAAGGGCTACCTGCGCAACTACCTGATCCCGCGCAAGATCGCCGAGCCCGCCACGAAGGGCGCGATCGCCGCCGCCGAGCGCCGCCAGCAGGCGACCGCCCGCGCCGCTGCGCAGGCGACCGCCCGCGCGCAGGACGCCGCCGCGGTGCTCAGCCGCACGGTCCTGACGATCCCGCATCAGGCCGGCGACGACGGCCGCCTGTTCGGCTCGGTCACGGCGCAGGACATCGTCGACGCGGTCAAGGAGGCCCGCGGCATCGACATCGACCGCCGCAAGGTCCACCTCGAGGAGCCGATCCGCACGATCGGCACGCGCACGATCGAGGTCGAGGTCGAGGACGGCGTGACGGCGACCATCAAGACGATGGTCGTCGAGCAGAAGTAGACGCCCGCCACGCGGGCATCGCCGCAGTGCTGAGCGCCGGCCTCGTGCCGGCGCTTCGTCGTTTCTGACGATGTCCACGCGCGCCGCAGAGTGCCGTCCGGAGCTTGGGTCGAGCATATGGCGATGCATGCTTGGCATGGTGCGCATCGCCCCTCCGTGTTGGACGGCTCTCGTTGGGTCGCTGTGCTTCCTCAAAGGCTGCCGCTTCAGAAGGCCACAGCAGTGCTCGACGCGGTGACGTTGCCCGCGCGAGGTGTCGCATGCCTCACGTGTGACGACCTCGGAATGATCGAGCGAGACGGCGCCGCCGTTGCCTGCGACTGCCCCGCGAGCCGCGGCCGCACCGCAGATGTGTGGTGGGCCGAATGAACGGGTGCGAGATATGTGGACGGCCGGAGAATCTCGCCGGCCCCGGGTACATCGCCGTAGCGACGAACGCGGTCGGACGCCCCACCCGAGTCAGGCAATGTGACTGCCTTCGGACCCAGATCGACCGGCGCATGTTGCGCAAACTCAACCAGGAGCTCCCCGAGTGGGCTGCGAACCTCTCGCTCGAACGCAACCCAATCCCGCTCCTGCCGGAGTCGGGTCTGCGCAGGGTCAGGGGGTATGTCAACGCGATCGAGGCAAAGGTCCGCGCCGGCAAGGGTCTTTGGTTGGGTGGCGAGAGCGGGACGGGCAAGACCGCAGCCGCGAGCCTGATCGTGCTCGAAGCGCGCAGAAAAGGCATCGCGGCGAGCTTCGCCAACGTCCCACAGCTTCTGACGCGCCTGGCGCGTACACGCTGGGATGACGATTTCGACATGCAGGAAGAAGACCTGCATGAGATCCTCGCCGACGTCCCACTGCTCGTCCTCGACGATCTGAGTGCGACGAAAGGAACGCCGTTCGCGCTTGAGCAGCTCTATTTGATCATCAATCGCCGCTACAACCGCGCCGGTTATAACGCGACCATCGTCACGTCCGATCTCGATCGGACGCAACTTGAGCGGCTCTTCGGACGACGGATGGTCCGTCGTTTGCTCCGACTGGCGGGACGCCCTGTGCTGCTCGATCGGGATGCGGAGAACGATGAGCCCGAGGAAGTGCCGGAGGGTATCGAGTGGATCGACGGCCCCGAGACGATCGCTGCGGCGCTCGACGACTTCGGCGCGACGCGCGACTAGCGACAGATGGCGACCACCGCGCCTCGCGCCGATAGTGCCTTCGAGCTCTACGGCGTGAGCTTCGCGTTGGCCCCTGTAATCGTCCTATGGGACTACTACGGCCTTGCTGGCGAAGCCCACAACGCCGTAGTGGATCTCCCATCGGGACAGGCGCCAGGCCTTGGCGCGCGCGTCCTTCGGCGACTGGGTGCGACCGACAGCGCGCACGAGTCCATCCGACGCGATCTCCTCCACCTCCGCGCGCCCGGGCACCCGCTGATCCGGTCAGTTGACGCTCACAGCGTCACCCTGGCCCGCCCGCTGTGCCCGATGAGCCAACCAAGCCTCGGATCCTCCGAACCGGTCGCCCTCAGGCTCAGCACGTTCTACTTCATCTTTCAGCAACTGGACGAGGCTCACGACTTCGCCAGACGCGTCCGTCAGCGGCGGGGCGGGAAGCATCCGCCATGGACAAGGTTCCAGACCGAGCGGTGGCCCAACGACATCGCCTCGTTCCATCCTCGTCTCGATCCCCGCAGTCGCGCGCATGGCTTCACGACGCTTGAGGCAAAGCTCGCGGAGATCCTCGAACGCGAGCGGCGGCTACACGCTCAACACCGGGAGCGCAGCGCGTCTTAGATTCGGCACCCCTTCCGTCTGCAGGACCAGGCATTCTTTTTTGGTTCGCGGATTCGTACGCCCGCAAAGTGCAAGTTGGGATCTGTGTCGAGGGTGTGCCAAGTCGAGAGGATGCGCGAGCGTCGGCCTAGACTCGAGCGTCCGCATGAGCGCCCCATTTGGCACCAACGGGCAATCCGCCGACTTCGGCGGCGGGCCGATCGCGCCGCCGCAGAACCTCGAGGCCGAGCAGTCCGTGCTCGGCGCGGTGCTGCTGTCGGACACGGCGCTGCCGGCGCTGATCATCGACGAGCGCCTGCAGGCCGAGGACTTCTACCGCGAGAGCCACGGCCGCATCTACCAGGCGATGCTCGACCTGCACACGGTCGGCGAGCCGGTCGACGCGCTGACGCTGGTCGAGCACCTCAAGCAGGCGGGGGAGCTCGAGAGCGTCGGCGGCCCGGCCGCCGTCGAGCTGCTCGCGGGCTCGGTGCCGGCGGTCGGCAACGTCCGCCAGTACGCGCGCATCGTGCGCGAGAACGCGATGCTGCGGCGGCTGCTGAACGCCGCCTACGAGATCCAGGCGCGCGTGCACGGGCACGAGGCGCGCCCGCGCGAGCTGGTCGACATGGCCGAGCGCTCGATCCTCGAGGTCGCGCACGAGGACTCGCGCAAGGACTTCCGCTCGATCGAGCAGCTGCTGGACTCCGAGCTCGACAAGCTGCAGAAGCTCTCGCTCGAGGGCACGCCGATCACCGGCACGCCGTCGGGCTTCGAGGACCTCGACACGATCACCGGCGGCTTCCAGCCCGGCAACCTGATCATCCTCGCCGCGCGGCCGTCGATGGGCAAGTCGGCGCTGATGGCCAACTTCGCCGAGAACGCGGCGCTCGACGGCGGCAAGGCGGTCGCGCTGTTCTCGCTCGAGATGGGCGAGGGGGAGCTGGCGCAGCGCTTCATCGCGTCGCAGGCGTCGATCAAGGGCGACGACCTGCGCAAGGGCAAGGTGCCGCAGTCGCGCTGGGCGAAGATCCTGCAGGCGTCGGCGCGGCTGGCGCACTCCGGGCTCTACATCGACGACTCGTCGGACCTCTCGGTGCTCGACGTGCGCGCGAAGTCGCGGCGGCTGGCGCAGCAGCACGCGGACGGACTCGGACTGATCCTGATCGACTACCTGCAGCTGATGCGCGCCGGCGGCAGCGTCGAGAACCGCGTCGAGCAGATCGGCCAGATCTCGCGCGGACTGAAGACGCTCGCGCGCGAGCTCGAGGTACCGGTGATCGCCCTCTCTCAGCTCAACCGCGGCGTCGAGCAGCGCACCGACAAGCGCCCCGTGCTGTCGGACCTGCGCGAGTCCGGCGCGATCGAGCAGGACGCCGACCTGGTGATGTTCATCTACCGCGACGAGTACTACGACAAGGAGTCCGAGCGCGAGGGCATCGCCGACCTGATCATCGCCAAGCACCGCAACGGCGCCCTCGGGACGGTCGAGCTGACGTTTCAGAAGGACTATCCGCGCTTCATGTCCTATGTCGGCGAGGACCACTACTAGCGCGATGGCCGATGCCTGCCCCGACGGCCGCTGCGACGGCAGCGGCTTCCTCTTCGACGAGGCCACGCGCCGCGCGTACCCGTGCTCATGCCGGCCGGCGCGGATCGCGCGGCGGCGCGCGGGCGCCGTCCAGGGGCGGCTGCCGAAGCGCTTCCGCGAGGTCGGCTTCGAGCGCGAGCCGCTGATCTCGATCGAGCGCGCCAACCCAGCCGTCGTGCGTCAGGTGCGCCGGTACGTGCGCGAGATCTCGCCGCGGCTGACGGAGGGGCGCGGGATCTGGTTCACCGGCGACGTCGGCACCGGCAAGACGACGCTGGCGATGCTGATCTCCAAGGCGGCGATGGAGGCCGACCACACGGTCGCGATCTACTCGCTGCCGCGGCTGCTGGCAATGCTGCGCGAGACCTACGACGAGGACGCGCACTACTCGCTCTCGGAGCTGATCGACAGGCTCTGCGCCGTCGACCTGCTGCACGTCGACGACGTCGGCGCCGAGCAGACGACCGACTGGGTGCTCGAGCAGCTCTACACGATCGTCAACACGCGCTATGAGGACGGCAAGGCGCTGCTGCTGACGACCAACCTCGTCGGCCGCGGCCTGCCCGAGTCCGGCGAGGACGGCGACCGCAGCCCGGAGGCGCCGCTGCGGCGGCAGATCGGCGAGCGGACGGTCTCGCGGATCTTCGAGATCTGCGGCGAGCCGCTGCCGATGTTCGGCGGCGACAAGCGGATGGCCACGCTGCACGAGCCGCCGCCGGCCGCCGGCGCGCCGGCGCGCGAGCCGGCGTGGGACCCGTTCGACGACACGACCTGGCAGGAGCGTCCCTCCGCATACGGCCGCCCGCGGCGAGATCCGTAGACTGGACCTACGAGATGGCCGGAATCGTGATCGTGGGCGCCCAGTGGGGCGACGAGGGCAAGGGCAAGGTCGTCGACCTGCTCGCCGAGCGCGCGGATCTCGTGATCCGCTTCCAGGGCGGCAACAACGCGGGGCACACGATCGTTCGCGACGGCGTGTCCTGGAAGTTCCACCTGATCCCGTCGGGGATCCTCTACGCGGGCAAGCTGTGCGCGATCGGCAACGGCGTCGTGATCGACCCGAAGGTGCTGACGGGCGAGCTGGACGAGCTGCGCGCGAAGGGCGTCGACCTCTCCGGGCTGCGGATCAGCGCCAACGCGCACCTGATCATGCCGTACCACATGCTGCTCGACCACGCCGGCGAGGCCCGGCTCGGGCGCCTGCAGATCGGCACGACGCGACGCGGGATCGGCCCCTGCTACGCCGACAAGGCGGCACGCCTGGGCATCCGCGTGCAGGACCTGCTCGACGAGAAGATCCTCAAGAAGAAGATCGTCGCGGCGATGGAGCCCAAGCGGCTCTCACTGCGTCCGTACGCGAAGGCGCCCGAGCTCGACCTGCAGTCGATGACCGAGGACTACCTCACCTATGGGCATCGGATCGCGCAGTACGTCGCCGACACGGCGCGGCTGACCTGGGACGTGCTCGATCGCGACGGCACCGTCGTCTTCGAGGGCGCGCAGGGCACGCTGCTCGACATCGACCACGGCACGTACCCGTTCGTCACCTCGTCGAACCCGGTCTCCGCGTCCGCCTGCACCGGCACCGGCGTCGGCCCGAAGGACATCGACGAGGTCTGGGGCATCGCGAAGGCCTACGCGACGCGTGTCGGCTCCGGCCCGTTCCCGACCGAGCTCGACGACGACCTCGGCGACACGCTGCGCCAGGCCGGCGGAGAGTACGGCACGACGACCGGCCGCGCGCGCCGCGTCGGCTGGATCGACCTGGTCGCGCTGCGCTACGCCGCGCGGATCAACTCGCTGACCCACCTGGCGATCACGAAGCTCGACGTGCTGACCGGCCTCGGCGGCCTGAACGTCTGCACGCGCTACCGCGGCGCCGAGGAAGCGACCTTCACCGAGTACCCGTACCACCAGACCGTGATGCACCAGGCCGCCGGCGACTACGAGCAGCTGCCGGGCTGGGACGAGGACATCACGCAGTGCCGCGAGTACGACGAGCTGCCGCAGGCGGCGCGCGACTACCTCCAGTACCTCTCGGACTTCGTCGGCGTGCCGATCGCGCTGATCGGCGTCGGGCCGGGCCGCGAGCAGATCATCTGGACTGACGCCGGCCGCGCGAGCCGCGCCGGCCAGGCGTCGGCGCTCGCGTAGCCGCACGCGCCGTGAGAGACGGCGTCGCGGGCGAGCGCGCTCAGCGCCAGCGCTCGAGCAGGTCCTCGTCGCCGACCTCGCGCACGACGCGGGCCGGCACGCCCATCACGACCGCGCGCGGCGGCACGTCGCGCGTGACGACGGCGCCGGCCGCGACGAACGCCTCCTCGCCGACCTCGACACCCGGCACGAGCACCGCGCCGGCGCCGACGCGGCAGGCGCGGCGCAGCAGCGCGCCGCGCAGCCGGTACTCGGGGCCGTGGCGCGACATCGTGTCGTCGTTCGACGTGACGGCGCAGGGACCGACGAAGACGTCGTCCTCGACCACGCTGTAGGCGGTCAGGTAGACGTTCGTCTGCACGCGCACGCGCGCGCCGACGACGACGTCGTTGTCGACCGCCGAGCCGCGCCCGATCACGCTGCGCTCGCCGATCGTCGCGCGCTCGCGGACGTAGGCCTGGTCGCCGACGATCGCGCCCTCGCCGATCCGCGCGCCGGCGAAGACGATCGCGCTGGCGCAGATCACCGCGCCCGCCGCGACCTCCAGGGCGGCGGACGGCGCGCGCGAGGCGGTCGAGTGCCGCGCCAGCTTCGCCGGCTTGCCGAGCACGGCGTTGTCCTGGATCTCGCAGCCCGGCCCGACGATCGTCCCCGGGTGGATGACGACGCCGCTGCCGATGCGAACGCTCTCGTGGACGCCCTCAGGCCTCGGCACTCGGCGGCCTCCGCGACGCCTCGAGGCTGCGCTGCAGCGCGTCGAGCACGCGCACCACGCGCAGGCCGGCGGCGCCGTCAGAGCGCGGCGTGCGCCGCTCGCGGATGCATTCGACGAAGTGCTCGCACTCGATTCGCAGCGGCTCGCGGTTGCCGATCCGCGGGCTGTAGATGTCACCGGAGCGCGTGATGTACTCGCCGTAGGACGAGGCGTCCTCGTCGAAGCCCTTGTCGTAGACGGTGATCTTGCGCTCGAGCTCCATGTCGTCGAACGTCGCCATCCGCTTGGAGCCGACGAGCGTGAACGCGCGCGTCTTGTGCGGGTCCAGCCAAGACAGGTGCAGATGCGCCGCCAGGCCCGACGGGAAGCGCAGGAAGGCGAAGACGACGTCCTCGATCCCGTTGCGCATGTAGGACTCGCCGCGCGCCTCGATCAGGCTCGGCTCCGCCTCGGCGAGGTGCAGCACGACGGAGACGTCGTGCGCGCCGAGCGACCAGAGCGCGTTCTCGTCGGCGCGCAGCTTGCCGAGGTTGAGGCGGTTCGAGTAGATGTAGTGGATGTCGCCGAGCTCGCCGGAGCGCGCGATCTGCTCGAGCTTCGCGACGCCGGGGTGGTAGACGAGCAGGTGGCCGACCATCAGCAGCCGCTCGGCGCGCTCGGCGGCGGCGACGGCCGCCTCGGCCTCGGCGACCGAGTAGGCCAGCGGCTTCTCGACGAAGCAGTGCTTGCCGGCGGCGAGCACGCGCTCGGCGAGCGGCCCGTGGCTCGGCACGGGCGTGGCGAGCACGATCGCGTCGAGCTCGTCGTCGTTGAGCAGGTCGTCGAGCTCGGCGGTGAAGCGCGCGCCCGGGAAGGCCGACGCCCAGCGGGCGCGGGCGGCCTCGGACGCGTCGCAGCACCAGGCCAGCTCGCAGCCGCCGATGGCGGCGAAGTTACGTGCCAGGTTCGGGCCCCAGTAGCCCAGGCCGGCGACGCCGACGCGGATCGTGCGACTCACCCGGACATCCTAAGCAGGGCCTCGACGACCCGCTCACCGGCGCGGCCGTCGCCGTACAGCCGCGGGTGCAGCGCCGGCGGCTCACGCTCGAGCGCCGCGCGCGCCGCGCGCACGTCGAGGTCGACGAGCTCGTTCCAGCCGGCGTCGACGGTCTCGCGCCATTCGGTCGTGCCGCGCAGCGTCACGCACGGCACGGCGGCCAGGTAGGCCTCCTTCTGGACGCCGCCGGAGTCCGTCAGCACGCGCCGTGCGTTCACGAGCAGCCCCATGAACTCGAGGTAGCCGAGCGGCGGCGTGATCCGCAGCCGCCGCTCGAGCTCGCGCAGCAGCCCGGCCTCGTCCAGGCGGGCGCGCGTGCGCGGGTGCAGCGGCAGCACGACCGGCCCGGGCATCCGCTCCAGCAGCGAGACGAGCGCGAGCAGCCGCTGCGGGTCGTCGACGTTGCCGGCGCGGTGCGCCGTCGCCAGCACGTAGCCGCCGGCCTCGACGCCGAGCCGCTCGAGGATCGCCGCGTCCGCCCGCGGCGCGAGCAGCTCGAAGACGTCGACCATCACGTCGCCGACGACGACGACCTCGCCGGCGACCTGCTCGCTCTCGAGCGTCTGCGCGGCGGCCGGCGCCGAGCAGAGCAGCAGCGTCGAGGCGTGATCGGTCAGGACGCGGTTGAGCTCCTCCGGCATCGCGCGGTCGTACGAGCGCATCCCCGCCTCGACGTGGGCGACCGGGACGCGCGCCTGCGCGCCCGCGATCGCGCCAGCGAGCGTCGAGTTGGTGTCGCCGTAGACGAGCACGACGTCAGGCCGCTCGCGCGCGATCAGCGGCTCCAGCGCCGCCAGCATGCGCGCGGTCTGGCTGGTGTTGCCGCCGCCGCCGGCGTCGAGCTGGTGCTCGGGCCGCGGCAGCTCGAGCTCGTCGAAGAAGACGCGAGAGAGCGTGTCGTCGTAGTGCTGGCCGGTGTGGACGAGGACCTCGTCGGCCCGCTCGCGCAGGCGCTGCGAGACCGCGGCCGCCTTGACGAACTGCGGCCGGTTGCCGATGACCGTGAGGACGCGCAACCTAGACCGCGATCGCCTGAGCGATGCGGCGCGCGAGGGCGTCGCGCGCGCGCAGCGTGACCGGCCCAGGCGCGGCCGGCAGCACGCGCTCGTCGATCGCCGAGATCGGCAGCACCTCGCGCACCGTCGAGGCGATGAAGGCCTCGTCGGCGTGCGCGAGATCGTCGAGCGTGCACGGCGCCTCGACGGCCTCGGCCGCCTCGACCACCGCCGTGCGCGTGATCGAGGCCAGGATCCGGTCCGCGAGCGGCGGCGTCAGCAGCGCGCCGTCGCGCACCCAGAAGAAGCTCCAGGTCGGCCCCTCGAGCACGCGCCCGTGCGGCGTGACGAGCAGCGCCTCGTCGAAGCCGGCCTCCTTGGCCAGCCGCGTCGCAAGCATGTTGCCGCCGTAGGAGAGCGTCTTGAGCCCGTCGAGCACGCGGTTCGGCGAGTAGGCGATCGTCGCCACGCGCGCGGCCGGCGGATGCTCGGGCAGCCGCTCGATCACCGCGATCCGCCGACCGCCGCGCGTCAGCATGACCCGCACCAGCGCCTCAATCGCGCCGGCCGCCGCCAGCAGCGCGTCGACCTCGGCGCGCACGAGCTCGACGTCGACGGCGAGCCGCAGCCCGGCGCACGAGCGCGCGAGCCGCGCGTAGTGGTCGTCGACGGCGAACGGGCGGCCGGCGTAGAGGCGCATCACCTCGAAGGCGCCGTCGCCGCGGAGCAGTCCATCGTCGGCGATCGGAATCCGCGCCTCGTCGGCCGGCCCGATCGTCCCATCCACGCTGGCGAGCATGGCTGGAGGGTACCGGCGGGCCTCCAGAGACGCCGAAACCGCGCCGTAGCGCGGTTTCGCGATGCCCCCGCCAGGAATCGAACCTGGAACCTTCGGATTAAGAGTCTGGCCTCAGGAGGCTGATTTGGCTTCGCAGAGCCGTTCAGACCGTCCGTAGTGTCCGTGAGGAGCGGTCAGTTGTGCCGAGTTCGGGACACGGTTCGGGACACGACCATGCCCGCACGCCGCGTCGGACCGAGGGCGCCATCCACCTCGAAGCACTCAGCAGATAAGGTGGGCGCGTGCCGGAGGGTCACGATCAGCAGCGGATCTTCGAGCTCTGCTTTCACGGCGGCGGGCCTGTCGACGAGCACGAACGCACCCGCGAGCTGATGGCTCTTCTTCTCGGAGACGAAACTTCTGAACCGGCGGTCCTGGCCCAGATCCTTCTTCGAGATGCAGTTTCAGATTGACGCTCCGCTCCGCCACGGCGGTCTCGATGTAATTCCGCTGATTCCCGACGAACCGATATGCCGCATCGAGGGATACAACGGCGTCGGGAAAACCCTCGCCATCCGGCTGCTCGAACTGTGCACCCGACCGGAGAATGCCTACCGTCGCGAACCCGGAGCATGGGATTCGCTTTGCCGTCTTCTCGGACCAACGACGATCACGGTCTCTGGAATCCGTCAATCGACCCACGACAAGGCCGAGGGCACACTTAGGTGGCATTTTGACTGGCGGGAGCGTGTGGGCGCACCGGTTCCAGATCGCATCGAACAGTCGCTGTTCGAGGCCATCTCGCTTGACGGTGCCGACATCCCGCTGGACGAGGCACGGCGACTACTGTCTGTCGAGCGCATCGCAGGCAACGAGACGGTCCAGGAGACCCTCGCTGGCCTCATTGTCGACGATCATGTCCTGATCCAAGCGGGCCGAGTGCGTGCGCAGGGGACGGCAACCGCCGTCGATCGATGGCTCGCGGAAGCGACCCGATCCCTCGACGTCGACACGGCTACCGAGCTCCGGAGCACGGCGTCGCGCCGTGACGCGGCACGCGAAGCCCTGGCCAGCACCGATGCGCGATACCGAGCTCTGATCTCGCTCCGCCGATCGCTAACTGAGGCGGTCGACCTTGAGGAGCTGCTGCGCGACGTATCCCAAGGCGCCGATCGACTCTCCGAGCGATTGCAGGCACTCGAAGGCGACCGAACCCGCGCCGAGAAGCTCGTGTCCGACAGGCGCGCAGCAGTGGAACGAGCCCTCCGAGGGGTGCCGGAACAGTCGGAGATTGCCGAGGCTGTGCGACAAGCGGAGCGGCGGCATCAGGGCCGACTGACCCGACTGCGTAGCGCAGCCACGCGTGCGAAAGAGTTGTCAACCCAGATCGGGCTAGCTCCGGATCGCCCTGGCGTCGAGGAGGAATTGGGAGCCGCTCAGAACCTCGAAGTCAGCCTGAACGAGCGGCGAGCCGATCTTCAGTCGCATCTAGAAGTCCGCGAGGTCGTCGCTCAAATAAGGAATGTCCTGACACGAGCGCGTGCGGCCGGTCTAGTCGATCGCCCGGTCGCGATCGGGAACGACGGCCCCCTGTCTGTTGGTCAGCTCCTGGCAGCGGTCGATCGGAGACGTGTCGAACTGGAGGCGGCACCAGCCGATCGGGAAGCCGTAGCAATTGACGAGCAACTGCAAACGAACCGCCAACGTGCCACAGCCTTGCGAGCGCTCCTACAGGCGATAGAGCGGGTCGAGCGCGCCAACGAGCTCGTACTTGAAAGCGAACGCGAACTCGAAGGCGCGAGGACCGAGGCAGCTTCAACATCAGAGCGAGAGCAGGCGTATGCACAGCACGTCTTGGCGCTCGGCGAAGCCGAGCGCGAGCTACTCCGCATCACGATCGCGCTCGATGAGACTCGCCGCCAGCTCGACGCGCTCGGCGGAGGTCGGTCGCGTGACGACCTTGAGCGCGACCTTGCGCGCAAGCTCGAAGAGCTCGGGTTGACAGCAGGGAGTGTGCGTGCCGATATCGAGCGTGTACAGAGAGAGCAGGTGCTGCTGGAGGACGAACGCGGTAGGCGAACCGCCGAGCTCTCGCAACTCGACGCCCTTGTCGAATCGCTCGAGACGCGCCTTCGCGAGTGTGTCGATGCGTTCTCGCGCGACGGAGGACTCGCACTGTCGGACACTGGCCTTTCTTTGCCTGATCCGAACGAGGCGATGATTGAAAACGCGCGACGGATCGACGAGCTCGAGCGACGTCAGGAACGGGCGAGGTTGATGACGCAGGCTCCGGTTTCCGTGCTAGCGCAGACGGACGCCCAACTCACTCGGTTGCTCGCTCACCTTCGGACAGGCGATGAGTTTCCGCCCGAGATCGACCGCCTAAGACGCTTGTACGAGCCGGAATTGCGAACCCTGTTCGCGGCGGGCGAAGTTACAAAGGCGCTCTTCGACCACGGGACCCTGCAACGGGTCAACCTTGCGGAGCGCCAGTTTGAATGGCAGACGCCTTCCGGGGAGACGCGCGTACGCCCGTTCTCGGCGTTCAGCAGTGGCGAGCGCGCGTTCGCCTTTACGCTCGCTCAGCTTCAGCGGATCGACCGTCGGCATGCGCTCAACACCATGATTGCGGTCGACGAATTTGGAGCTCTATTGAGCTTCGAGCGGCGACGGCGACTCAAGGCTGTGATCGATGATCATCTTCGATCAGGGAATGTGTCCCAAGTCGTGTTGATCCTTCCGCTGGCCGTGGATCCTGACGACCTGCCTGACGAAGATCCCCGGAAACAGCCCCTGACTGACGAGCGATACTTCGCGTTGCCGTTCGACGAGGTCCCTGCATGACCCCGACCGCAGTCTTCGGGATGCCGCTGGTCATGACTCCTGCCGAGCACAGGGAGGCGGTCGGAGCGCTCGAGAGGGCATGGTGCGCGCAATTTGGGCGCACGATCGGTGATCTCGACGGGGACCTGGACGCTCTTCGCGCGTTCTTCGACCCTGTCGCCCGAGGACTTCGGCTCCGCCAGTTGCTCGATGAATTGCCCCCGTTGAATGCGGCTCCTCGGCTGCCCGAGGTTGTGCTAATGGACTGCGGCGAGGACCGGGGGCTCGTCACACCCGAGGGACGAGCATGGCTCGAACTCGCTGCAAGCCCCACTCCGAGCGATGATCTCCTTGTCATCGATACGCGCCGCATCGAAGAGCTTCAGGAAGCGGTTCTAGATCGCTATCGGTCGTGGTCCCGACACCGACTTTCGGACGTGATCCAGAAGCGGCGCGGTTCCGGGTCACCGATGCTTCCGGCTGCCGTCGGCATAGCCCTGCTCGTCCTCGTGAACGGATCGCTTGACGACGAAACCGCACTCCGCCAGCCCGTCAGGGGTGGCTCTGACCAGAATGTAGATTCGGTCGTGACCACGCTCGTGGGCGAGTTCGCGGATCGCATCGACCCATCGGGCAGCGAGAGAAGAAATCGCGCCGAGTTTGGCCTGCGAACTGGCTACGCGTTGACGGAGGCGCGACGGCGATTGTCCGGCCTCGTGGTCGACAACGCCGGTCGCGTATACGTGCGCCGCGACCGCGAACAGGAAACGTTGCGCTTCCTGGGTCGGGAGTTGCGCCGCCGCGGGCTGAGCGAGACGCAGATCGCAGACGCCTTCGACGCGCTAGTCGACGATTATCGCGAGGCGCTCCCCCGGCTGTCCGAGCTGGGCGCCGGGTTCGAACGAATCGGACGCACTGATCGCCTTCGACGCCGCCTGATCGAGTCGACGGACTCGAGCGAACCTGGGTGAGCGCCGCCTCCGGCACTAGGGCCGTGCTCGAACTGTGCACGGAGCTGACGCACTGGGCGGAGGACCCGAACACCCCGGGGTCTCGCGTTCGCGTCACGGTTGTCGACGACCTCGATTCAGCACTTCTGCACCTCATTCCGACTGTCCGCGAGATCGGAGGGCTGCTTCTGGACGTTCGTGAGATCGCAGCGCAGGGCCTTCCCGACGTAGTGTCGGACGGATCGCGAGAAGATCGAATCATCGCCGCGCTGAATCCCGGCGGCATCGTTTTCGGGCACGACGCCGATGACAGGCGACGGGCGTACCACACCGCCGAGGCAGGTCAGCGGTACCCGTCCGTCGACCCTTTGCTCGGACTCGCGACGGCGGCTCTGCACGCTCGGCTCGCCGAAACTGACGGCTTGATCCTGCTCGCGTATGACGAGGCGAGTATGGGCGTGCCCGACGGCCGCCGAGCGTGGACGTTCGCCCGCGGGACTCTCGCCGATCTCGCCGAGAAGGCCCGTCGAGTCGTGATCGTGTGCGGAATCGACTCGATCGACTATGTCCGGCATTGCGGCGCCGAGCCCTCGGCTATCCGACGTCTTGTCGGAGGCGAATACCTCAAACGCAACGATCCAGAAGTAAACGAGCGTCTGATCCGTACTCTGGCTCGTACTTCTGCCGGGCACACGGTCCTGTTCCTCGCCGCCGGGTTCTCCGTGTCGAGTGGAGTTCCGCTTGGCAACCAGGTGCGCGACGTCGCGCTGCGAGAATATCTCGGTGACGACGTGATCCCCGAATCGGGGTTGCCCGCGGCCTTCTACTCCAGCCTCCCTTCCGACCGTCTGCTGGACGAGGAGCGCGGCGTCAACGCAAATGACCTAGCGCGTCGCTTGACTCTGGAGCGGGTTCTACGAGAGGCCCGTCGACACGGCCTCGACCGCGGAGCAATCGAGTCTCTGGCGGCCGCGAACACGCACGCCCTCGCAAACCCGGGCGCGGCGGTCAGACACCTCGGCGATCTGCTGTCGCTGCCTGGGCGTCGATTCGTGATCGTTACGGTCAATTTTGACCAACTAGTCGAGGTACCACAAGCCGCGCTCGTCCGTGTCTTTGGTACCGACAACCAATTCCGAGATGCTGCCGCCTACGTAACGGATTATCTCGACGGCAACGCGGCCGAGGTCCCGGTTCTGAAGATTCACGGCACTATCGAAGCCCCGGATTCGCTGGTAGCCGACTCCGACACGACCCACGCCGGCCTCGCTGCTTCCAAGATCGCGGCCCTCGAGGCGGCCACGACTTCTCCGAATGGCCCGGTGCCGTTTGTTTACGTCGGCTCCAGCATGCGAGATCTGGATTTGGCCCCTTTCCTCAGCGCGCCGGCGCTGAGCGATCGGATAAACGAATTCTGGGTGGCGCCGTTTCCCGCAGATACCGTCGTGGAGTTCATCGCACGGAACCGTCGGAGCCGATGGCAAGAGAACCGGTTGGCGCACGAAGCCAGCGAACGGCTGATCACGGTCGGAGCCGACCAATTCCTAGAGCAGTACGTCGCTCACGGCCGCTGAGTCGGCCGTACGACGAAGCAGCAGGAGTCGTTCATTCAGCGCGACTTGGTGGCGTGTTCCGTTCGTTCGCCATCGCGCACCGCGACTCCGCAGAACATCTTGCGACACGACTTCGTATCCGATCTCCGAGGCGGCCGTCGCGATGAGCGCGGGAGTATCGATCGGCACACCATACGGCGCGCTATCGCCGATAACGACGACAACCAGCGCATCTGCGCGAAGTAGCCTGTGCATGCGGGCAAACACGCGGGCTATGCCGAGCGTGTACGACGGCAGGACACGGTCGTATTCTTTCCCGCGCGGGCGTCTCCGCCGCTCGACTTCGAGCGCGTCAACGAGCGGTTCGACGTTCGCCCATGTCGACGGCATCGCCTGCTGAAGCACGCCGAGGTCTTCTGCGGCGAGCGGCTTGCGCGTCTGCTGCGTAGACGCGATGACCATGCCGCTTCGGACTTCGTCGCACATCTGCCTCCACGACCTCACGGCTCCGAGGAAATACAACTCGAGTCGTGTGGCGTCTGCGTAGTCGAAGTTGTTGAGGTAAGGGGGAGAGGTGATCGCGGCGTCCGCTTCTCCATGTTCCGCCGCCAAGAGCCAGGGTTCAGCCTGTCTCGCGTCTCCCCGCACGATGCAGCCGAACCCCGCGAGCGGGTGATCGGACAAGTCGTCCGCTATGCGGTTCAGACGGGTGAGAAACCGGACATCCGGGTCTTTGGACAATGGACGCCGCTCCGAACCGGGCCGCTGGTACGGCCACCCAACTTTGGAGCTCGCGACGTCGCGCAGGGCGCCGAGCAGAGCCCAGGTTGCATATCCGCGGAACTCGGGGCGCATCGACCCAACGCCCTCGCGCAACCCGACGAGCCGGGCAAGAATCGGCTCGGGGAAGCAGCGTCGCACCATCTCATGCTCGTCCGCGGTCGAGGCCGGGAGATGGCCGCTAACCATTCGTTGACCGGCAAGCCGCAGCGCGACCGGGTCCGGGTGGGAACTGGCGAGTTTGAGTTGGCCAAGTTGCGCGATCAACGGGTGGGTCTCGATCCCCGTGAACGAACCGTCGCGCAAGCGCACGGCAGTCCCAACCGTTGCTGCACCGGCGAAGGGGTCGATCACGTGCGACCCCGCGACAACTTCTGCCGCATCGAGGCTTCGGGAAAGCGTTGAAGCCGAGAACCCCGCGGGATAGCGGAACCATCGATCGTACGGCTGATGTTGACTGGTTCCGTGCGATGCGCCGATCTGACCAGAGATCACCGTGGTGAAGTTTAGAGCGCCACGGTGATTTGCAGTAGCAGTCTGCCCAGGTCGGACCGGCCGGCCCCGCCATCCGTCGCCAGCGTGACGACGCGACTCGCCGCGACCACGGTTCACGGCGCGTGCAAGTGCGTGCCGCTCTTGACGTCGTCCGTTGAAAACGATGGCTTGCGCTGGCCCCGGCGCGATGGCCTGAAGTGGCTCCACCTGGCGTCGGTTGTTGTTGGTGTTGATCTTGCCTGATGCGTTGGTCGTGATGCTCCGCGAGCTGCTGTTGC
>Ga0153956_1000592_pt1 | contig 39122 bp, 33 predicted proteins | sample TSFL040MetaG_FD_104704 | JGI IMG/M metagenome (GOLD analysis project Ga0153956, IMG submission 104704) | Attine ant fungus gardens microbial communities from Florida, USA - TSFL040 MetaG | ecosystem: Host-associated > Fungi > Mycelium > Unclassified | place: USA: Florida, Wekiwa Springs... | reverse complement strand
TTTGCGAAGCATCGCTTCGACTGCCGGAGGACACCAAACTCCTCGCTCCTGAAATCAATTGGCGCAGGATGAACGACTTTGGCAATCACCTCTGTCACGCTTATCATCTGACCGATGCCGATGAAGTCTGGCAGATCATTCAACATTACCTTCCGCCTCTCAAAGCCTTCGTCGAAAGCCGCACCCGCGAATGACTTCCAATCAAGGCCGAGAGCAAAACAGCCGCTTGCCTGCTCCCTCGTCGCTCGCCGCCGACATCCGCGCGGGCAACCGCGCCGCATTGGCGCGCGCGATCACGCTGGTGGAAAGCCGCCGCGCCGATCATCAGGCGGCGGCACGCGATCTTGTGCAGGCGTTGTTGCCGCAGACCGGCGAGGCGTTTCGCGTCGGCATCACCGGTTCGCCCGGCGTCGGCAAATCGACCACCATCGACGTGCTGGGCATGCATCTGATCGCACAGGGGCACAAGGTGGCGGTGCTTGCGGTCGATCCGTCTTCGGCGCGTACCGGCGGTTCGATCCTCGGCGACAAGACGCGCATGGCCGATCTCTCCGCCCATCCAGATGCGTTCATCCGCCCCTCGCCGTCGTCCGGCACGCTGGGCGGCGTCGCCGCCAAGACGCGCGAGGCGATGCTGCTCTGTGAAGCTGCGGGCTTCGACGTGGTGCTGGTGGAGACGGTCGGCATCGGACAGTCGGAAACCGCGGTCTGCGACATGACCGACTTCTTCCTCGCCTTGATGCTGCCCGGCGGCGGCGACGAATTGCAGGGCATCAAGAAGGGCCTGATCGAACTCGCCGACATGATCGCCATCAACAAGGCCGACGGCGACAACCTCAAGCGCGCCAACATCACCGCCGCGGATTATCGCGGCGCGCTGCACATCCTTGCGCCGCGTTCGGAGCACTGGCATCCGCCGGTGGTCACCTATTCGGCGCTGGCGAAGACGGGCATCGCCGAACTCTGGGACAAGGTCGTCGCCCACCGCACGGCGATGCAAGCATCCGGCGATTTCGCCGCGCGCCGCCGCGACCAGCAGGTGAAATGGATGTGGACCATGCTGGAGGATCGTCTGAAAGCACGGCTGCGCGGCGATCCCGTCATTCGCGGCAAGGTCAAACAGGCCGAGCACGATGTCGCCGACGGCAGGATGACACCGGCCGTTGCGGCGGAAGCGATCGTGGAATTGATGAAGTAACGCTCCAGCATTGTCGTCACCCGGCCGTGCGAAGCAAAGCTTCGCTAGGACCGGGTGCCCCAGTAGGCGCTGATGGTGATGATACGAGGCGACGAAGTTTACTGGATCACGCGCTTACGCGGGTGATGACATGTTATGTGTTTAGCCATGGTTACGACACCACACCCTCCCCGCATCCTCATTACCGGCTTCGGCCCCTTTCCCGGCGCGCCGGTCAATCCGACGATGGAACTGGTGAAGACGCTCACCCATCTTCGCCGTCCTGCCTTCGCCGACGTCATCCGTATCGCCCACATCTTCGATGTCACCTATGCTGCCGTCGATCGGGAATTGCCCGACCTGATCGCACGTCATCGGCCGCATGCATTGCTGATGTTCGGCCTTGCCGCGCGGACGCCTTACCTCCGCATCGAAACGCGCGCCCGCAACGCCGTCTCCATGCTCTGGCCCGATGCCGACGGCACGCCGATCCGCCGCGCGTCCATCGTTCCCGGCGCGGATGCGCGGACGTTCGGCCCGCACACGGCCCGCCTCCTGCAGGCCGCGCGCGCCACCGGCATCGATGTCCGCGCCTCGCGCGACGCCGGTCGCTATCTCTGCAACTACCTTTCCTGGCGCGCCATCGAGGCGACGCGGCGACCGCACGGCCCCGCCCTCGCCGCTTTCGTCCATGTCCCGCTGACCGCCACCGATACGGCATCCCCACGCATTACCGCGGACGAACTGGCCGATGCCGGAGAGGCGATGCTGCTGGAAACCATCCGCCTCGCACGGATGCGATTGCGCGAGATAGGACGCGGAGTGCGGTAACGGGCATTGCGCAAACGCGATCATAGCGGAGCATGTGCCTATTGGCATAACCGACAAAGCGGTGTTGTTTGAAGGAGCGATGACAATGAAAGACTGCGGCCACGACGAAGCAATGGCGGATCACCTGCTTCAGGCGCGTGGTCGTCCGGAGCCTGCTCGGCAAGCCGCGGCCGGACCTGCCGGTCGGTTGCTCCGAGCGCCTGAACGCGGAGTTCATCACCTTTCTGCACTTCGTCTGGACGTTCGACCGGGACTATCGCCCGAAGATCGAAAATGAGCGGCTGCAGCATGGCCCGCATGTGCCGGTCGTCCGCCTGAGCAGCAAGGGCCAGATACACGGCTTTCTCACGACACTTCAGCCGATCCCTGCAAATGCCATGTGATGGGCCAAGGTGATCTCAACGAGGCGGCGGCCGGAACGGCCTGAATGCCCGCGTGGATCATTCTCGTTATTCCCTTTTCCGGTCGGTCATTCGCGCTCTGCGGCGTCCAGAGCGTCAATGATGGTCTTGAATGGCAGGATCAGATGAAGCGGGCTACCGTCGAGCAGCGGCATCGCGCCGAAACGCGCATACCAGCGCGTCGCTTTCTCGTCCTTGGCGTCGATCGCCAGCGCCACTCCGCCGACTTGCGCCGCAACGGCCAAGGCCCGCGCGCCCGCTGCCAGCAAAAGATCGCCCCCAAGCCCCTGCCCCTGCAACGGCAGCGCCACGGCCAGACGGGCAAGCCGATACACGGCAACCTCATAGCGCCCCAAGCCTTTGGTAAGCGTGGCGGGAACTTTCGCGAAGGCAATTGAGGCGGGGCTGATAGAGTAGTAGCCAAGGATGGTTTCGGGTGCGGTTGGAGCTACCGCAACGAAAGTCTTGGAGCCGCCGCCCTCATGGTTTCGATCCGACGAAGGACGCGACGAACCGCGAGAAGCACAAGCTTTCTCTGGCCTTCGGTGATCGGATTTTTGCTGACGGCGATCACCTGATTGTTCCGTCGATCGGGGAGCGGGACGGGGAAGAACGGTTCAAGGTGATAGGGCTTGTCGAAGGAAAGCTATTCACCGGCGTCTTTGTCTGGCGCGGTGATCTTGCCCGGTTCATTTCGGTGCGAAGGAGTAACAGCGGTGAAGAACGATCATATCATTCTGCATACTGATCCGTCCGATCCGGAAGACTTCGATGTCACCATTGAAGCGTTGGATCGTGCACAGCGGGCACGGTTGGTTCGTCAGACACGAACGCGACTTGGCATGTCGCAGTCCGAGTTCGCCGGCCGGTTTCGGGTTCCCGTAGGGACGCTCCGCGATTGGGAGCAGGCGCGTGTCACGCCTCCCGATTATGTGATCGGCTACATGAAGGTGATCGGTCAGCACCCGGAACTTGTGGCGCGGTCGATCGCGTAACAATCCAGCCCCCGATACCGCCCCCTTCCGCGAGGCTGCCATGCTGAAATTCGCCTTGTGCATCGCAACATGACAGACCTAATGGCGGTCCTCTTTCAAGGACTGCCTGCGTGACCGACATCAATGCCGACGCCTCGGTGGCTTCACCGACGCACCGCCCCATGAGATTTGCCGAATTCGTCGCCGTGATCGCCTCGATCATGGCGCTGAATCCGCTGGCCATGGACATCATGCTGCCGGCGCTGCCGCATATCGGCGCCGCCTTCCAGGTTGCGGACGCCAATCATCTGCAGACGGTGCTGTCGGTGTTCCTGCTCGGCTTCGGCGTGGCGCAGTTCGCCATCGGACCGCTGTCGGACCGTTTCGGCCGCCGTCCGATCCTGCTCGGCGGCATGGCCGTCTACTGCATCGCGAGCGTGCTCGCGCTGTGTGCGCCGTCGTTCCAGATGCTGTTGCTCGCCCGCCTGCTGCAGGGCACCGGCACGGCGGCGACCCGGGTCATCGCGGTCTCCATCGTGCGCGATTGCTATGCGGGCGGCCGCATGGCCAGCGTGGTGTCGCTGGCCATGATGGTGTTCATCGCCGTGCCGGTGATCGCCCCGTCCTTCGGCCAGGCCTTGATGCTGCTCACCGAATGGCGCGGCATCTTCGTGGTGCTGATGCTGTACGGCGTGCTGGCGCTCGCCTGGAGCGCATGGCGGATGCCGGAAACGCTGCCCGCGGCACAGCGCCGCTCGCTGGCGCTGCCGGATGTGCTGTTCGCCTATCGCCAGACCGTGACGCACCGCCAGACCCTCGGCTACGGCATCGCCGCCGGCAGCCTGCAGGGCGCTCTGTTCGCCTTCGTCTTCAGCTCGCAACAGGTGTTCACCGAGGTATTCCACCTCGGTGAGTATTTTCCACTCGCCTTCGCGGCGATTGCCTTCGGCGTCGCGGTCGCGAGTTTCTTCAATTCGCGCTTCGTCCATCGCCTCGGCATGCGCGCGATCTCGCATGCCGCGCTGCTCGGCTTCGTCGCCGTCGGCACCGCGATGCTGCTCGCCGTGACGGCCGGTTTCCTGCCGCTGTGGCTGTTCATCGCGCTGGCGATGCTGATGATGTTCTCGTTCGGCCTGATGTTCTCGAACTTCACCGCACTGGCGATGGAGCCTCAGGGACATATCGCCGGCACCGCATCTTCCCTCTACGGCACGCTGACCACGCTGCTCGGCATCGCCATCGGCACCGTCATCGGCCAGCACTATGACGGCACCCTGCTGCCGTTCGCGACCGGCCTGTTCCTCTGCACGCTCACCTCGCTCGCGGTCGTGCTGGTGGTGGAGCAAGGCCGGCTGTTCAAGTCCCCCAAAGCAACGAACTGAACACCTGACAATACCGTTGAACGGCGTGCGACGACCGGTGCGAACCGACGGCCGCAACAAACGTTATTCAACCATCAAATCCCGGAACGATCCGATGCCCTACGCCCTGTTCTGCGACGATGCCAAGCTGAGCAAAACCTACCCCACCGAAGCCGATGTCTGGAAACTCGCCGCAGAGAGCGGCCTTGTCTCCGACGTCGCGAGCAAGAACGGCCAGCCCGCGCCGCGCCGCGTACTCGACAACGATTACGAAATCCGCCCCTGTCAGGCCGATCCAGGCGAGTCGCCGGAAAAGAACGAACGTGAGGCCCAGGAGCAGAAGGATTTTCAACTGCAGCTCAAGGGACGTTAAGACAGACCGGTTAACCCTATCGGGCGTCAGCATCTCCTGAGCCCGCACGATCGCCTATGATTGGTCCTGTATCCGCATCCCCATCACCGGACCTCTGCCATGATCACCGACCGCCGCCGCCTGCTGAATGCCTCCGCGCTCGGAGCGGCCGGAATCCTCGTCGCATCGCGGGCGGAAGCCGCCCCCCTGCCCTCGGTGCTCGGACGCGACGCCACGCAATACGGCGTGCGCTCGAACACCACAGACGACCAGACCCGCAACCTGCAACGAGCCATCGATGATGCAACGCGGTTGCAGGCACCGCTGGTGCTGCCGCCCGGCAATTACCGCACCGGCACGCTGAAACTTTCGCGCGGGACGCAGTTGGTCGGCATCCGCGGCGCCACGATCCTGACCGTACTCGGCGGCGGGCCGCTGCTCGTCGGCGAAGGCGCGAACTATCTGAGCGTCAACGGCCTCACCCTCGACGGCAATTACGCCGCGCTGCCGGAACGCAACGGCCTGCTGTACCTGACTGACAGCACCGACATTCGCATCGACGACTGCACGATCGTCAAGAGCGGCGGCGCCGGCATCTGGCTGGAACGAAGCGGCGGCGCCATCCGCGGCAACGTCATCAACGACATCGCCACCACCGCCGTCGTCTCGTTCGACGCCAACGGCCTGCTGGTGACGCAGAACACGATCGCCAACACGCGCAGCAACGGCATCGAGATCCTGCGTAATGCCATCGGCGACGACGGCACCCAGGTGATCGACAACCGCATTGAGGACATCAAGGCCGGTCCCGGCGGCTCGGGCCAATACGGCAACGCCATCAATGCGTTCCGCGCCGGCAATGTCATCGTGTCCGGCAACCGTATCCACAACTGCGACTACTCAGCGGTGCGCGGCAATTCGGCGTCGAATATTCACATCACCGGCAACAGCGTATCGCAGGTGCGCGAGGTCGCGCTCTATGCTGAATTCGCTTTCGAAGGCGCGGTGATCGCCAACAACACCGTGGACGGTGCCGCCTTCGGCGTCTCGGTGTGCAATTTCAACGAAGGCGGACGCCTTGCCGTCGTGCAGGGCAACGTCATCCGCAACCTCATTCCAAAACGACCGGCCGGCACCGCGCCGGATGATGACGCCGGCGTCGGCATCTATGTGGAGGCCGATGCGAGTGTGAGCGGGAACGTGGTCGAAAATGCACCGGCATTCGGCATCATCGCGGGCTGGGGCAAGTATCTGCGCGACGTCGCCATTTCCGGAAATGTGGTGCGCAACGCCTTCGTCGGCATCGGCGTATCGGTGATGCCCGGCGCCGGCACGGCGCTCGTCAGCAACAATCTGATCTCCGGCGCGGCGCGCGGCGCCGTGGTCGGCCTCGATCACGCCAAGCCGACGACACCCGACCTTACGGCCAAGCATGCTCCAAGTTTTCAGCAGATCGTGCTGTCGGGAAACACCGTGCGTTGACGCGACCGACGGTTCAAAGCCTCCCGGCGCTCACATCGCTGCGCGCAGGATCGGATAGCGATCGCGAATGGCATCGAGGTCGACGGGCCTGGTCCAGTCGGTGATATCAGACGCAGCGGCCGGCTCCTGCTCCACGGGCCGGGCGGCGGCGCGCTGCGAGACGTGATCCTCGAACGACACCACCTCGGCTTCGATGACTACCTGTTCGATGACCGCCGCCTGCGGCACGGGGACTGGCGGCACCTCGCGGCTGGCCGGCATCGCGAAACGGCCATCGGCCATCGCCTGCCAACGCGCCACGGCATCCCTGGCTTCCTCAAGGTTGTCGAAGAAATCGATCTCGTTATGAAAGCGGCGCCAGCGACCCGTCTCAAGCAACTCGTTGAGATAGTCCAATCGCTTTTCGGCAAGAACACACCAGCGCTGGGCGATCTGGCGTGTCTTCAGATCATCATAGCTGAGCGGCTTCAAATCGGACGATGCGTAATGCAAAAACATATGGATGTCCGCAGGAGGAAAAACGGACTCAACGCAACAGAATCACTTACCGGTACGTCACTACAATCTGTGGAAAAGTGAGTCACGTCCAGCAAAATATGTCCGCAATGAGACAGTTGCCCGACCTCAACCTCAGGAAAAGCCGGTCAAACCTGCACGTCTCGTGTCAAGCCGGCCCGCACGAAAAGACCCGTCCGGGGGGACAACCGGACGGGTCAAGCGATACCCGGCGTTGAGTGGGACGCATGCGCCGGACCGGTCTCGCTGGGGAGCGAATGCCGCTCCCGCATTCATGTGTCGATCCGCACCGCCGAACGTTCAACGCTGCCGGATTTTTTTGAGCCCGCGGTCAGAGCCGGCACAGGCGCCGCTCCGGCATTTACCGGGCCGGCACCGCCATGCTGACGATCTTCTCGTTTTCGAGTCTGCCGATCAGACCCGCAAGCTGATCGCCGGTCATCACCCCGCGACCGAACTGAATCTGGAACACGCCGTCCTTGTCGTTGCCGACAATCGTCCCCTGATAGGCGCCGAGCAGCGCGGTGATGTCCGATACGCGCGCGGTCGGCACGAAGCGGATCAACAACCGCGTTGCCAGTTCTGCCGCGGCCACAGCGGGCGCCGCAGCCGCAGGCTCTGACGCCGCAGGGGACGAACTCAGCGATCTCGTCATCGGGGATGGCGCAGATGGTGCGGGCGGCGCAGGCGCCATGCGCGCCGCATCCGCGCGCGGCGCGGCTGGCGATGGCGCAGCCTCCTTGGCGGAAGGCCGAAATCCACCATCCTCACGCTGCATCATCACCGTGCCGATCACGCCCGCCTGCAACATGATCGCGAGGCAACCGATCGCGGTGCCGGCCATCAGCGTCCGCGGCGACAGCGAACCGAAAAAGCCGGTCAGGCGCGCTGACAAGCCGACCGATGTCGACGTGTCCTTGCGCGCCGGTTCGGCATCGATGGCGGCAAACAGATTCTGCATGGCGCGCGACGACGGCGCACCGAGGCTTTCGTTCAGCGCGATCGTCTCGGCATATTCCTCGCGGATCACGGCATACTGCCGCGCGAGTTCGGGATCCCGCGCCAGCGCCTCCTCAACGCGGCGGGCCTCACGAGCATTGAGCGTGCCTGCGGCGTGCCAAGGCAGCAATGCCTCGATCTCGCCCGGCTCCTGCTCCGGCATTTTATTGCTCATCGCCATCATGGCCAGCCTCGCTCCACGCCGGCTGCCTTCAGCAGATCGGCCAATTTCTTTCGCGCATAAAACAGCCGCGTCTTCACCGTGTTCTCCGGAATGCCCACGATCTCGGCCACATCTTCCACCGATTTCTCATGGTAATAAACGAGATCGACAACTTCCCGGTGCTCGGGCGAAAGCGACGTCAGGCACCTGCGCAGCGTGTCACCCTTGTCCTTTTTCTGGATCACAACCTCCGGATCGTCGGACGTATCCGCGATCGCATGGGCCGTTTCGTCGTCCAGCTCGGCATCTTTGCGCTTCCGCAATGCGGAGAGCGCCTTGAATCGCGTAATCGCCAGCAGCCAGGTCGAGACGGCCGAACGCCCCTCGAACTTGCCGGCCTGGCGCCACACATCCAGGAACACCTCGCTGATAAGGTCCTCCGCAATCTGTTCGTTCCGCACCAGCCGGAGCCCGAAGCGAAACACCCGGACATGGTGCCTGCCGTAAAGCACCTGCATCGCAAGGCGGTCGCCCTGCGCAATCCGGCGGATCAGGGTTTCGTCTGACGTTGCCTGGGTCGCGCTCACTGTCCGTCTCGCAGAGTTGGTCGGGGGAAACCCGTAAGAGGTTCGAGTGACAAGGACAAAATCATCTCAAAAGGTGCGGAAACGGCCTCACCGCCCCAACGAGGCAGCGCGGCCATCCCAGCCAGGGCGGGAAGCTCAGGTGGCTACCATAATGCCCGATCATTTCCGAGTGCATTGACCACAATCGCCCGCAAAGCATGCCGGGTGGCCCGTCCATGTTCCGCGCGAAGCCGTAACCGGCGCACCTGCGCGGCTGCGCCACACCTGGATACAGCCGATTATCCGGTGTTTCACGGCGCTTAGGCAGTTCATATCCCGGCGATGGATACGAAACTGAAACGCTTGCCGCTTAAAGTTCCGCCAGCAGAAGCAACAATGTGGCTCCATGAAAGCGGCCGTCCATCAATCCTTCGACCCGGTCAACGGCGACTTCGAAGCCGTCGACGGCGAAACGACTTCGGTGGCCCTGGAAAGGCGACTCAAGCGCCGTCGTCAGGTCATGATGGTGGCCGTCAGCAGCCACGCCATCAACATCGGATTGCTGCTGATTTTCGCGATAGCGGGCACCATTCCATTCACCATCGTCACCGCCTTTGCGCTTTGCACGGTGATCAAGACGACCGCCTTTTTTGTCATCTCCGAGCGCGGCCTGAGCAACGACTGGAACGACCACTTCTTCGCCATCCCCTACACGACAGTCACCTGCGCGGTGATGCTGGGATTTATCTACGCTGCCCCTCAAGTCGCCATCGTCTTTCTCAACGCTCTCCTTCTCATCGCGAATGTCATCGCCTTCCGCGCCTCCACACGCCTGGGGATCGCCGCCGGATTGTGCATGAGCGCCGGCATGGCGGCGCTCTATCTGCTGGCCGATCTGCCCCTCACCCTGCCCGCGGCCACCGTCCTTGAGCGCATCGGCACACTGCTGACATTCGCCGCCACCATCGGCCGCACGATAGCCATCAATGTTTTCGCGAGCCGGTTGCGTGACAACCTGTATCGTCGCAGCACCGAACTCGAAATGGCCTACAAGCGGATCGAGGAGCTGGCCGAGGTTGACGAACTCACGGGCGTGCTCAATCGCCGCAGCATCATGCGGTGGCTCGAAGGCGAAGTCCGCACACAATCCGACGGAGCGCCCTGCTCGGTCGCGCTGATCGATCTCGATTGGTTCAAGCGCATTAATGACAGGTTCGGTCACCTCACCGGAGACGAAGTGCTCCGCACATTCGCCATCACCATTTTCGCCAACATCCGAAACATCGACAAATTCGGCCGCTTCGGTGGCGAGGAATTCCTGCTGATTATGCCGGACACGCCGCATGACAGAGCTGTCCGCATGCTGGAACGCTTGCGCACGATCGTTGAACAGCTCGACTGGAGCGCGTTTTCCGACGGATTGAACGTGACGATTTCAGCGGGCATAGCGACACTCGGTCCCGGAGAAGGAACCGAGACCCTGCTCGCCCGCGCCGACACCGCACTTTATGCAGCCAAAGAGCACGGACGTAACCGTATTACCGCCGCCTGATTTTTTTTGATCGAGACCAATTGCCGAGACCGGCGCTGAATGAATTGCCTCAGGATTGAGTTATGCGTTCCAAATCGACATTATCGACCAGCTTGCTCGACGACCTCCAGACTGCGCTGGCCACCGGCAATGTTGCACGCCGGGTCGAGACGCTTCGTCGCGTCACTGATCTTTTCGTCAATCATTCGGTCGAGTATTCCGCCGAGCAGATCGCCGTATTCGACGACGTCTTTCAATGCCTGATCGAGCAGCTGGAAGGGCACGCCAAAATCTTGCTGGCGGAACGCCTCGGCCCTGTTGCGGGCGCCCCGCCCAAGGTCGTGCGCGCCCTTGCATTCGACGATCTGATCGAGGTCGCAGCACCAGTTCTCTCGCAATCGGATCAGCTCGACGAGAGCGCGCTGATCGAAAATGCCCGCACCAAAAGCCAGGGCCATCTGCTCGCCATTTCGACGCGCAGGATTCTCAGCGGCGCGGTCACCGACGTCCTCGTCGAGCGCGGCAATGATGAAGTGGTCAAGAGCACGGTCAACAATCAGGGCGCGGCGTTCTCGGAACAGGGGTACGGCAGACTGATGCAGCGCGCCGCAGGCAACGACGACATCGCCACCTGCGTCGCGCTTCGGCCGTCGATCCCGCGCCATCACCTTCTGAAGCTGATTTCGCAGGCATCCGCATCCGTCCGCGCACGATTGGAGGTCGCCAATCCGCAGCTTGCGGTCGAAATCACAACCGCCGTTCAGCAAGCGACGCATCAGGCACGCATCGCACCGGGCACGATCAGCGAGGACGTGGCGATCTCCCACGAACTCGTGCGCCTGCTCTATCAGGACGGCCGGCTCGATGAAAAGGAAGTGCTGAAATTCGCGTTGAGCGGAAAATTCGACGAGGCCAATGCGGCGATCGCATGTCTGGCGCATGTCCCCATTTCGACTGCCGAGACCATGATGGTGGAATCCCGCAATGAGGGAATCTTCATTCTGTCGAAGGTTGCCGGATTCGGCTGGGATACGGTGAAGGCCATCATCAACATGCGGGAAGCCATGTCGGACATTCCGCTGTCCGACAACGCCGCGGATCGCGACACATACGAGCGTCTGCGCCCCTCGACAGCGCAGCAGGTCTTGCGCTTTCACCGGATGCAACAGGTCACATCCGCCCCGCCGACGGTTTGATCGTCACATTAAACTTTCGTCAGAAAGCACTCGCGCCGTTGCGACCGACCGTCGCAGCGCCAATTGCGCTGACCTGCCATTCCCTCAGCAGGCATCGACTTCACCGCAAACGCGCTAATAGTGATGTCCCGTTGCGGCGATCAATGCCGCGCGGGCTCGGTCACAACAGGGCGGAATTCATGCGTATCCTGATCACCGGTGCCGGTGGCTTTATCGGCACGACATTGACTGCGGCACTGCTGCGGAAGGGCTCACTCAACAACGCCAGCGGCGCGGCAGAGAAGATCGAAAGCATCCTCCTGCTGGACACGCATCTGCCCTCGACAAGCGATCCGCGCGTCGTCTCCCTCCAGGCGAGCATCTCGGATCGTGAAACGCGCAAGCGGATTGCCGAGTGGAAGCCGCACAGTATCTTCCATCTCGCCGCCGTCCTGACCAGCGCGGCCGAACACGATCCTGCCGGCGCGCTCGCCGTCAACGTGTCGGCCCTGGCCGACCTGATCGAGACCGTCGGCAACCGCAGCGCAGCACCGCGCCTGATCTTTCCAAGTTCGATCGCCGTTTTCGGCGGCCTGCTGCCGGATCACGTGGATGACGACCATCTGCAGCGCCCGCAAACCTCCTACGGAACGCACAAGGCGATTGCCGAGCTGATGCTGGCCGATGCGACACGCCATGGCCTGATCGATGCGCGCGCGCTTCGCCTGCCCATCGTGCTCGTGCATCCCGGCCCGCCGACGCAATCGGTGTCGGATCGTATCGCCGGTCTCGTGCGCGACGCCGTCGCCGGCCGGCCATCGGTCTGTCCCCTGCGGTCCGATACGAGAGTACCGGTCGTGTCCGTCGAGACGGTCGTCCGCAATCTCATCACGCTGCATGATGCCGATCCCGCGGCGCTGCGCGGCAAGCGCGTGCTCAATCAGCCTGCGCTGACCGTCAGCATGGAGGATATCGTGACGGCGTTGACGATCGTGACGGATAAAGTGCCGGATATCCGCTTCGAGCCGGATGCCGAGCTGAAAAAGATTGTCGACGGCTGGCCGAAAGGCTTTATTTCGACACGGGCCCCGTCCATCGGCGTTGTCGCCGACAAGACATTCGACGAGATCATCGTGAGCTATCAGAGACACCAAGGCGCATCGCCGAAATCGAAAACCTCCGCTGTATGACGCAAGCTGCGCCCGATATCTGCATTATCGGCGCCGGATCGTCCGGCATCGCCGTTGCCAAGGCCCTGCACGACAAAGGACTCGCTTTCGATATCTACGAGAAAGGCTCGCAGATCGGCGGCATGTGGCGCTACGGCAATGACAATGGTTTGTCCTGCGCCTATCGCAGCCTGCATATCGACACCAGCCGCAACAATCTGGCCTATTCCGACTTCCCGATCGGCGCGGACAAGCCGGACTTCCTCTCCCACGCCCAGATGCTGGCCTATCTGGAAGCCTACGCCGATCGCTTCGATGCCCGCGCCCATATCCGCTTCAGCAGCGAGGTGACCGCGGTCGAGAAGGACGGCGACGGATGGCGCGTCAGCACCGGCGACGGCGCGCGCAGCTACCGCGCGGTGATCGTCGCCAACGGACACCTCTGGAATCCGCGCTGGCCGTCCTTCCCGGGCACGTTCAGCGGCAGCACGATACACTCATCGCAATACCGCACGGCCCAGCCCTTCGAGGACAAGCGTGTGGTCGTGGTCGGCATCGGCAATTCCGCGGTCGATATCGCGATCGACCTCTGCAAGCGGGCGAAAAGCGTGACGCTCTCCACCCGCACCGGCGCCTATGTGATGCCGAAATACCTGATGGGCATTCCCATCGACCGCTGGTCGTCCTTCTTCGCGCGGAAGCTGAAATTTCCCACGCTGCTGACGCGCATGATCATGGCGCGGCTGATCTATCTCGCGGTCGGCGACCAGGCGCGCTTCGGCCTCCCGAAGCCCCGGCATCCGATGTGGCGCGAACACGCGACGCTCAGCCAGGAGCTGCTGCCCTATATCGGCCACGGCTGGATCGACGTGAAGCCGAACATCGCCGCACTCGACGGTGACGGCGTCTTCTTCGACGACGCCAGCCGCGCGCCTGTCGACGCCATCATCTACGCCACCGGCTACAAGACCAGCTTTCCGTTTCTGGCTTCCGATATCTTCGCGGTGCCCGAAAACGGCGGCATGGTCGATCTCTATCGCCGCATCGCGCCTCCGGCCCAGCCCGGCCTGTTCTTCGCCGGCCTGGTGCAGCCGATCGGAGCGACCGTCCCGCTGGTGGAAATCCAGGCGCGCTGGATCGCCGCCGTGCTCGGCGGGCAGGTCGAACTACCGAATCCGGGCGATATGGCGCTCGAAGTGCGCGACTTTTACCAGAAGAAGATCAGCACCTGGCTGAACTCCGCGCGCTATACGCTGGAAGTCGATTTCAAGGACTATGCGGCCGACCTGAACGGCGACATCACACGCAGCTCAAGCGGCCGCCGCCCCGGAAGCGCTCAATAACGCAGCATGCGTGCGCCGGCGAAGGCGCCGATCGCGGTCACCACGACGGTTGCGAGCGTGTACCAGACGGCGACGAACAGCGGCGAGTCGTCGGTGCAATGCGCGGCATAGATCGTTGCGGCCAATCCGGATGACATCAGCCCCGCGAGCGCGCCCGCGAGCGCCGGACGCGACGGCGCGCCATGGCGGAGCACGAGCAGCGCCGCGCCAAGGATCGGCAGCGACAGCACGGGGATCGCCGCCGAGCACAGCGGCGCCGATTTCCCGACCATGCGCACCATCATCGGCGGCCGCTGCGGCATCATCATTTCCGCGACGATCGCACCGACAAGGATGAAGGGAGACAGCAGCAGCAGCCACACCCAACGGCCGAGCACGGCTTCCGGCCGCGACAGATGCACGCTGATGACGATGGCCGGAATGGCGAGCGCCAGCGTCACCACGAATTTCAGGTCGAAGAACGGATTGCGCATCGCCGTCATGAAATCGGGCCGCAGGCCGATCGACACCAGCATCATCGCCGCCGTGACCGGCAAGGCAACGAGGAGCGCCATCGCGAGCTGCACGCGCACCGGCTGCGGCCGATGATTGTTGTCGGCGGCGAGCGCGGCGATCAAACGGTCGGTATCCATCGTCAATTCTCCCGCAACCTGGCCGCGAGACTCGCGAGTCCGCGATGTAAGGCCACGCGCACCGCTCCTTCGCTCATCGAAAGTTTTTCCGCCGTCTGCCTGATCGACGCGCTTTCCACGGCGATCGATTGCAACACATCACGCTGCCCCGGCGTCAGATCGGCCAGATGGGCGGCGATATCGACCGACGGCAGCGGTTCGGCCGGAGGCTCGCTCGGCAGCACATCCACGAAATCGTCGATATCGACGAACACCCGGCGGCCGCGCTTGCGCAGCGTATCGATCAGCTTGTTGCGCGCGATCGCGAACAGCCACGGAGCGAACGGCGCGTCAGGCTTCCAGGTGTGCCGTTTCAAATGCACGGCAAGTAAAATGTCCTGCACGATATCCTCAGCCTGATCCGGCGACCGGCCTGCCCGCACCAGGCCCTGCCGCGCTCCGGCGCGCAACACAGGCGTCACGGACTTCAGCAAGCGGTGATAAGCTCCCTCATCCCCGGCATTGGCCGACCGCATCAGATCGGTCCATTCGTCGTCACGTCTGCGCACGCGCGCTCCTGAAGGCATTTCGGGGGCCGGTTCAAAATGTTACATCCACCGGCAATTATCACAGACCCGTGATCGCAACGCGATCCCGCTCCGACGGCTGGCTCATAGCATCCCGGACGCAGATCCACATCCCGTCCGGTCGCTTGCGGAACCGGCATGGCGGCTTTTTCGCACCGACCGGCCCGAAGATTCCCTTTTTCTGCCCCGGTGTGGTCACGTACGCAGTTTCCTTTGGCGTTGTTAGGGCAGGCACCTTGGGGAGATTTGCCATGAATTTCAAAGCCACCAGACATGCCGCAACGGTCGTCGCGGCAGGCGCGTGGATTTGCCTCGCAGGCCCGCTCGGCACCAACGAGGCGAATGCGCAGACGCCGGCACCGGCACAGGCCACCGCAGTCGGCAGCGCAACCGACACCTCGGCAGAGCCCGGCAAGCCGACCCGGCTGCATGCACGAAAGGCGAGCTGGAAATCCCGCAAGGCCCATCATCATGCCAAGGCAAAGAAGCCGGCTGTGGATGAAGATACCGCCAAGGCTGATGACAAGGCTGGCGACACGACCGCCCAAGCCACGCCGGGTCAGGACAACGCCGCAATGCCGCCGGCGGTCGCAAATGCAAATGCGCAATGGCCTGCCGATGCCGCCGCACCAACCAACACCTACAACATGTCGGCTCAGGCCGGGAACGTGCTAAGCCAGATGGGCGCACAGCAGCCCGACCAACCGGCGACCGCGTCTCCAGGCGATAGCGCCAGCGACGCGCAAGTCGTGGCCGCCGATCAACTGAACGACCTCGACCGCGCCGCCGAAGACAAGCCGCCACTCACCCTCGCCAAGGCAACCCTCGATACGCCGGAGGACGCGACACCGGTCGCGGCGACCGCCGCGAACAACAGGCCCTGGGAGCAGACGTCGCTGATCGGCAAGGTCTTCATCGCCTTCGGCGGGCTGCTGACCATAGCCTCCGCTGTACGGATGTTTATGGCTTGAACCACATCCTCCGAGCGGGCAGATTGCGCGCGGTCGCCGGCAGCGGTGACGGGCAGCAGCAAATCCGCAGGATGAAACATGAGCAGCTTCGAACACATTCTCGTCGAGCGCAAAGGCGCCGTCGGTATCGTGACCCTGAATCGTCCGAAGATGCTCAATGCGCTGTCGTTCGGCGTGTTCGGCGAAATCAAGGTCGCGATCGACGATCTCGAAGCCGATGATGCCATCGGCTGCGTCGTCATCACCGGCAGCGAGAAGGCTTTCGCCGCCGGCGCCGACATCAAGGAGATGCAGCCGAAGACCTTCATCGACATGTTCTCGAAGGACTTCACGCAAATCGGTGGCGACCGCGTCGCCACCTGCACCAAGCCGACGATCGCGGCGGTCGCGGGCTATGCGCTCGGCGGCGGCTGCGAACTGGCGATGATGTGCGACATCATCATCTGCGCCGACACGGCGAAATTCGGCCAGCCTGAAATCACCCTCGGCACCATTCCCGGCATCGGCGGCACCCAGCGCCTCACCCGCGCCATCGGCAAGTCGAAAGCGATGGACCTCTGCCTCACCGGTCGCATGATGGATGCGGCCGAAGCCGAGCGCTCCGGCCTCGTCAGCCGCGTCGTTGCCGCCGACAAACTGATGGACGAGGCGCTGGCGATGGCCGAAAAGATCGCCGGCATGTCGCGCCCTGTTTCCGCGATGGCCAAGAGCGCCGTCAACCGCGCGCTGGAAACACCGCTCGCCGAGGGCCTCAAGGTCGAGCGCGATCTGTTCCACGCCACCTTCGCGCTGGAAGATCGCTCCGAAGGCATGGCCGCCTTCATCGAGAAGCGCAAGCCGGTCAACAGGAATCGGTAAGCTCAACTCTCCCCTCATTGCGAGATCAGGAGCCTGTAGGGTGGGCAAAGCGAAGCGTGCCCACCGATTGCGTTCCTCGCAGGAGTGGTGGGCACGCTTCGCTTTGCCCACCCTACGAGGGTGTGATTTTTTGGTGATAGCACGATGCCGTAGGGCGGATGACGCAAGGCGGCATCCGCCACAGCGCTTGCGGCAGACAAAGGCGGCGGATGACATTCGTCATCCGCCCTACGGCACTGATCACCCGGTCCTCGCGAAGCTTTGCTTCGCACGGCCGGGTGACGACAAATGCAAGCGCCATCGGCTGGGCACAGGCGCGTTGTGCCCTCGATACCACACGCACGCGATCCGGCCGCGTTTGCCGCAGACGTGTTGTCGCATTCCATCAGCCGCACACTTCCCCTAGGGTCGCGATCAATCGAATAATCGGGGCCTCGAATTGCCCTGTGGGGAACGCGTGAAAGCCCGGAGGTTCTTCGCCGGAAGGTTTGCCAGCGCCGGCAACGCCCTCTAAACATACGACTGGATGTCAGCGGGGGCGGATATCCGAAGATCGCTTTGGGACACAATGACCAGTCATCGCGTGAGATCGGTCCGCGTCGCGCGGAATGTGCTGCGGACAGGAACGGCGTTGGGTGTGATCGGCTGCAGTCTCGTGGCCTTCGCCGAGGCGCGCGCTGAAACCGTCGCCGATGCGCTGGTCAAGGCGTACCAGACCAACCCGCAACTGAACAGCGAACGGGCGCGCCAGCGTGCCACCGACGAGAACGTGCCGCAGGCGATGGCCGGCTATCGCCCGCAGGTCGCGGCGACGCTCAGCGTCGGCCTGCAGGCGGTGCGCAACCTGCTGCCCGACAACACCATACAGGGCGCAACGCTGAAGCCGTGGACCATCGGCGTCACCGTCACGCAGACACTCTATAACGGTAACAAAACAGCCAACAGCGTGCGCGTGGCCGAGTTCCAGGTGCAGTCCGGCCGCGAGGCGCTGCGCAATGTCGGCCAAGGCGTGCTGCTCGACGCGGTGACCGTCTATATGAACGTGCTCGCCAACCAGTCGCTGGTGGAAGCCCAGCGCTCCAACGTCACGGCGCTGCGCGAAACGCTCGACATCGCCAGGAAGCGCCTCAATGCCGGCGACGTCACGCCAACGGACACGTCGCAGGCCGAAGCCCGCCTCGCCCGCGGTCAGGCCGACCTCAACGCCGCCGAGGTGGCGCTGTCGATCAGCCAGGCCACCTATGCCCAGATCGTCGGCGCCTTGCCGAACCATCTCAGCGCGGCCGAACCGATCGACCGGCTGCTGCCGCGCGGCCGCGACGAGGCGATCAACCTCGCCTTCAAGGGTCATCCGGCCGTGCTCGCCGCCGGCTTCGATGTCGATGTGGCGACCACCAGCATCAAGGTGGCGGAAAGCAGCCTGCTGCCGACCCTCACCGTGCAGGGCAGCGCCAGCAAATCGAGCCAGTCGGACTCGACGCTCGGCACCTACGGCACCGATCAGGCATCGATCATCGGACAGTTGAACGCACCGATTTACGACGGCGGTCTCGGCGCCGCGCAAACGCGGCAGGCGAAGGAGCTCTCGACGCAGAGCCGGCTCGTGCTCGACCAGATCCGCAACCAGGCGCGCACCGCGGCGATCGGCGCATGGGTCTCGAATGAAGGCGCCAAAACCGCGGTGAGCGCCGCCGAAGCCGAAGTCCGTGCCGCCGCAGTCGCCCTGCAGGGCGTGCAGCGCGAAGCCTCCGGCGGCCAGCGTACCACCGTCGAAGTCCTGAATGCCCAGCAGGATCTGATCCAGGCCAAGGCCCGCCTGATCGGCGCGCAGCGCGACCGCGTCATCGCCTCCTACGCACTGCTCAGCGCCATCGGCCGCCTCGACGTCAAAACACTCGGCCTGAAGACCCCCGACTATCTGCCGGAGGTGCATTACCGTCAGGTCCGTGACGCGTGGTACGGGCTGCGCACGCCTGACGGCAAGTAAGCTCGTCGGTGAACCACCGTCGGGCGGCTCCACACGCTCCGCCCTCATGGTGAGGAGCGCGCCGAAGGCGCGCGTCTCAAACCATGATGACCAGGCTCTGAGCTTCACCGCCATCCTTCGAGACGCCGCTGCGCGACTCCTCAGGATGAGGGGAGAGTTTGGAGCTTCTACAGAAAAGACGAACGACGACTGCTGAGCAAAGCAACCTGCATCGAGACAAAATCCCCGAACAGTTCGACAGCGGCGCAGGTCGCCATCGACAACCGCCGCGGCGTCTCGTGATGACAGGCGATCACTCCCCGGAGCGCGCCCTCGACAACGATCGCAATCGTCATCGAGGCACCGAGATCATTGTTGCGCAGATATGCGCCGTGGTCCGGCAAGGCGCTGCACAGATGCGCAAATGACAGGTCGAGCGGTTCTCCTGCTGCATCGAATTCGGGGACGATGGCAACCGGTGTAGCGCCCGCGTCGGCAACGACGCGCACGGTGTTCTGCAGATACAGAATGCGCGCCTGCTGTGGGATATCGCCGGCAGGAACATGCCGGCCCTGACAGCTTTCAAGATCACCGCGCCGCGCCTCGCTGATCACACGTGCCGAGCCGTCATCGGCGAATTGGCAGACCGACACCCGGTCGTATCCCAACGCGCCGCGCAGCAGCCGCGTCGCCTGATCGAACAGAGCATCGAGATCGTTGCATTGGCCGATGCGGCCGATCAACAGCCGCGACAATTCGAGCGGCGGCATCGCATCCGCCTGGTCGACAGGCTCGAATTCAACGATGCTGACGCCGCGATGCCGATGCGCGGCGACGTTGAAAACCGTGTCCGCGTGAGCGACTTTGAGATCGGTCAGGAGCCCGGCGCGCTGCTGGTTTCCCCATCTGGCAATCGCATTGCGGATGTCGTGCGCCGGCCGCTCTCCGATCACCTCGTCGAGCCGCCGGTCGTTGATCTCACCGGAAACGCCGAGCATCGCACCGGCATTGGCCGAGTGCCGGCGCACCATCCCGACCGAGTCGTCGCATGCCAGCAGGCAACCGTAAGGCTGGATGCTTCCGGGAACATGAGGCTGCGCGGAATCGATCGAATCGGACGTGGTCGGCATCTAAACTCTCTGCAACGGCGCACTGCGCCAGCCGGGACGTGGAGCATGCCATGTTCAGACGCTTTGACAAACATGCAACCGAACTGCGGTTCCATAGTCGGACAGCCGTCAAGCTTGAGCGATAGCCGAACTTAAGATCCCGGCCCTCAGCCTTTCCGCGTGCGGCGCGCGAAGAAGGACATCAGCACCGGCAGCGTGATGAGGATCACCAGCGGCGCCATCATCATGCCGGTGACGACCACGACCGCCAGCGGCTTCTGCACCTGCGAGCCGATGCCTTCCGACATCGCCGCCGGCAGCAGGCCGATGCCGGCCACGATACAGGTCATGAGCACCGGCCGCAGTTGCAGCTCGCCGGTGCGGATCACCGCCTTGATGCGCTCCATGCCCTCGTCGATGAGCTGGTTGTATTGCGACAGGATCAGGATGCCGTCCATCACGGCGATGCCGAACAGCGCGATGAAGCCGATGGCGGCGGACACGCTGAACGGAATACCGGTGACGAACAGGCCAAGCACGCCGCCGAAGATCGCCATCGGTATCACGCTCATGGCAAGCAGCGTATCGGCCATGGAACCGAAATTGAACCACAGCAACACACCGATCAGCAGCAGGCTGATGGGAACGACGATCGACAGCCGCTTGATCGCATCCTGCAGATTGCCGAATTCACCGACCCACTCGGTGCGCGAGCCCGGCGGCAGCTTCACCTGTGCCGCGACCTTCTCCTGCGCTTCCTGGATGGCGCTGCCGAGATCGCGCTCGCGCACCGAGAACTTGATCGGCAGATAGCGCTCCTGGTTCTCGCGATAGATATAGGCCGCGCCGGATACCAGATTGATCGAGGCGACTTCGCTGAGCGGGATTTGCGTGATCGTGCCGTTCGGCCCGGGCGCACCGATGCGCAGATGACGAATGGCTTCGGCGCTCTGGCGGAACTCGGGCGCGAGACGCACCACGATCGGGAAATGCCGGTCGCTGCCGGGCTCGTAGAGATCGCCGGCGCTGTCGCCGCCGATCGCGGTCTTGATGGTGGCGTTGATATCGCCGGGCGCGAGGCCGTAGCGCGCGGCCTTGACGCGGTCGACGTCGATCTGGATCGTCGGCTGGCCGAGCGAGGTGAACACCGCAAGGTCGGTGACACCCTGCACGGTGGACAGCACGTCCTTGATCCGGTTCGCCGTCTTGGTCAGCATTTCCAGATCGTTGCCGTAGAGCTTGATCGAATTCTCGCCCTTCACGCCGGACACGGCCTCCGAGACGTTGTCCTGCAGATATTGCGAGAAGTTGAACTCGACGCCCGGAAATTTTGTCTGCAACTCCTTCAGCAGACGCGCCGTCAACGCATCCTTGTCCTGCGGCGCCGGCCACTGCGACGACGGCTTCAGCGGCGCAAAGAATTCCGCATTGAACAGACCCGCGGCATCGGTGCCGTCATCGGGACGGCCATGCTGCGACACCACGGACTCCACTTCGGGCTGCGCGCGAATGAGGCGGCGCATTTCGTTGACGTAAGTGTTGCCCTCCTGCAGCGAGATGGTCGGCGGCAATGTGGCACGGATCCACAGGTTGCCCTCCTCCAGCTTCGGCAGGAATTCGAGGCCGAGCAGGCGGATCAGGATGGCGGTGACAACCAGCAGGCCGACCGCGATTCCGACCACGACCTTGCGGCTGCGGATCGCCCAGCCCAGCACCGGCACATAGAGATGATGCACCGTGCGGACGATCCAGGTTTCGGTCTCCTGCACATGCGCCGGCAGAATGATGGCGCTCAGCGCCGGCGTCACGGTGAAGGTCGCAATCAGACCGCCCGCGAGCGCATAAGCATAGGTGCGCGCCATCGGCCCGAAGATGTTGCCTTCGACGCCGGACAGCGTAAACAGCGGCAGGAACGCCGCGATGATGATGGCCGCGGCGAAGAAGATCGAGCGCGACACGTCGGCAGAGGCGCTGAGGATGCCGTGCTTCTTCATCCCCATCACGGTTTCCGGCGAGATATGGCTCTGCTCGGCATCGGACAGCACCGTCGTCTGCGTCAGCCGCCTGAAGATGGCTTCCACCATGATGACGGTGCCGTCCACGATCAGGCCGAAATCGATGGCGCCCACCGAAAGGAGGTTAGCGGACTCGCCGCGCAGCACCAGAATGATGACGGCGACGAACAGCGCGAAGGGAATCGTCGCGCCGACGATCAGCGCGCTGCGCAGGTTGCCGAGGAACACCCACTGCAGGAACACGATCAGCAGAATGCCCACGATCATGTTGTGCAGCACGGTGTGCGTGGTAAGGTCGATCAGATCCTTGCGGTCGTAGATGCGCTCGATGCGCACGCCCGGCGGCAGCACATTGCCGCTGTTGATGGCACGGACGGTTTGCTCGACGCGCGCAATGGTCGGCGTGCTCTTTTCGCCGCGGCGCATCAGCACGATGCCCTGGACGATATCATCGTCCCGATTGAGGCCGGCGATGCCGAGCCGGGGCTTCTCGCCCACCGACACCGTCGCGACGTCGCGGATCAGCACCGGGTTGCCGCCCGTCTGCGAGATCATCGTGTTCTGGAGATCGTCGATCGAACGAATCAGGCCGACGCCACGCACCACCGCCGATTGCGGCCCGATATTCACGGTGTTGCCGCCGACATTGACGTTCGCATTGCCGACCGCCGTCAACAGTTGCGGCAGCGTCAGGCCATAGGCGACGAGCTTGTTGAAATCGACCTGAATCTCATAGGTCTTGGTCTTGCCGCCCCAGCCGGTGACGTCGATGACACCCGGCACGGCACGGAAACGGCGTTGCAGCACCCAATCCTGCAGCGTCTTGAGATCGAGCACGCTGTAGTTGGGCGGCCCGACGAGGCGATAGCGGAAGATTTCACCGATCGCGGACAACGGCGAGATCGTCGGCTGCGCGTTGTTCGGGAGACTGCCGAGCTGCCCGAGGCGATTCAGCACCTGCTGCAGCGCTTCGTCATAAGTGTAGTCGAACGAGAACTGCAGTTTGACGTCGGACAGCCCGTAGAGCGAGATCGTGCGGATCGTTTTCAGGTTCTTGATGCCGGCGACCTGCGTTTCGATCGGGATGGTGATGTAACGCTCGATCTCCTCGGCCGACAGGCCGGGGCTTTGCGTCACGATATCCACCATCGGCGGCGTCGGATCGGGATATGCCTCGATGTTCAGTTGCTGGAAAGCGAACAAACCGCCGATGAACACGGCGATGAACATGCCAACCATCAGGAAGCGACGATCGACGGCAATGGAGACGAGACGATCCATCCAGATCGGACCTTTTCAAAGAAGCCGAAGCTGGAGCTAGGGCGTAATCAGATATCGTTGAATCGTGTCCCGGACGCGGTGCAACGCTTTTGCGTTGCTCCGCAGAGGCGGGACCGTACCAAGCGCCGGCGTTCGTAACGGTCCCGGCTCTGCGAAGCGGTACTCCGTGCCGCATCGCATCCGGGACACAGTTCTATTGGAAACAGTCATGCTCTAGCTGGCGGAAGCGACGCGATCGATGAACAGACTGCCGCGGGTGATGATCTTCTCACCCGGCCGCAGGTTGCCGGTCACTTCCACAAGATCGCCATTGGTCATGCCGGTCTTGATGCTGCGCAGTTCGATGGTCTTGTCGTCATTCGCGACCCACACGCGCACCTGATCGCCTTCATAGATCAAGGCGATCTTCGGCACGCCGACACTCGGCTGCTCGCCCGGCGCGTAGATGGTGACGGTGGCGAACATTTCCGGCTTCAGCAAGCCGTTGGGGTTATCGAGCGTCGCACGCACCAAGAGGCGGCGCGTCGCCGGATCGAGAGCCGTCGCGACATAGTTGATCTTGCCGGTCATGACACGGCCGGGCAGCGCCAGCGCCGTGAAGCTCATATTCTGACCGACCTGCACCGAGGCCGCCTCTGTCTCGCGAACGAAGCCGGTCAGCCACACGGTCGACAGATCGCCGATCACGAACACCGGATCGCTCGCACCGGCACTGATGAACTGGCCCGGACCGACCTTGCGCTGAACCACGGTGCCGGCGAGCGGCGCATAGATCGTCGTCGCGGGATCGATGCGGCCCTTTTCCTGGAAGGCCGTGATGGCATCTTCCGTCAGGCCGAGAATGCGCAGGCGGTTGCGCGCCGCCTCGAGCGCGGTGTCGGCCGTGCGATAGTCGTTCTGTGCCTGCAACAGGGTCGCCTGGCTCTGCTGATAATCCTTCAGCGGCACGGCCTTGCCCTCAAACAAATCCTTGGCGCGATTATCCTGGATTTGGGCGAGGTCAAGTTGAGATTTGGCCTTGTTCAGCGAGGTAACGGCAGCGACGAAGTCGTTCTGCGCGCCGACGGTATCGGCGGCTTCGACCACGAACAGCGGCTGCCCCTTGGCAACCTGGTCGCCCGGCTTGGCAAGCAGCTTGGTCACGCGGCCGGCATAAGGCGAAAAAATCGGTGTCGAACGATCTTCATCGACCGCAATCTTGCCCTCGGTGACCGATTCCGACTGGAAGGATTTCACCGTGACCGGCTCGACCGTCAGGCTCGCCCACTCGGCCGGGGTCGGCGTATAGCGCTGCGCATTCTTGCGGGACTGGCTGGACAGGTCCGAGGACTTCTCCGGCGGCGCATTCGACCGCGTATAGGCGAAACCGCCGGCAGCGAGAACGACGATGGCGCAAACGCCGGCAATCAGCCGCTTGCTGGTGATTTTCGAAGATCCCTGGTCCACTTTCGTCACCTGCCAAGCCCTTGAATCAGAGTCCGCTTATACTGCGGCGTTTTGTCCCAATCTGCGCGCTATTAGTGCGCATATGGATGGCGAGACAATCAAAAAACGCGGAGCAGACCCGCATTTCCGATTAAATTTTCGAGACTCATGCGAAAGATTGTCATCTTGCGGAATTCCACACCAAAGGATGTGTCCCCAGCGGCACAACCGGACGTGCCCAACTGGCAGGCGTGAGTTCCAGCGCGGCGGCATGACGGACCGCGGATAAAGTCCCGAAGCCGGAGGGCATGTCCTCAATCAGGTCTGCAACGGCGGTGCGGGCGATATCCGGAGCGTTCAGCCCGGCATCGAGGCGCCCCATGTCCCACAGCCATTTGCCGGTGCGCGCCAGCGACACCTGAACGTGCCAGCTGCCGCCCTCGTGCGCCTGACGGAGCCGCGCCATCATGGCGCCGAAGGCCATCAGATAGCCCGTGGCGTGGTCCAGCATCTGCGCCGGCAATTCCTTCGGCCCCGTGACACCGGCCGCCTGCCCTTCGGCATGGTTGAAGCCGGTGGCGCATTGCACCAGCGAGTCGAAGCCGCGGCGCCCGGCCCATGGCCCGCTGCGGCCATAGGCCGAGAGCGAGACATAGACGATGCCGGGGCTGAGACGCGCGGCATCCTCCGGCGCGAAGCCGCGCGCCGCCAGCGATTGCGGGCGGTAGCCCTGCGAGAAGATGTCGGCCTCCGCGAGCAGGCCGCGCAATGCGTCCCTGCCCTGTCCGGTGTCGAGATCGGCGAAGGCCGACAGCTTGCCGCGGCCGGTGTCGATGGTGAGCCAGGGGATCGCCGGAAGGTTGGGACTGGCGATCAGCATCACGTCGGCGCCGTGCGCCGCCAGCGTCCGCCCGGCCACCGGCCCCGCGATCACGCGCGACAGGTCGAGCACGCGCAAACCTGCCAGCGGCCGCGCGCCCTGCAGCCATGGCTTAGGTGCGGCATCGCCGATCCTGGTGAGCTCGACAAGCGGCAGTTCGGCAATGGCTTTCGCCTGCGGCAGCGCGCGCCATTCGTCGTAACTGCGCATCAAGGCCACGACGCCGCCGGCGGCATAGGCGGCCGTCTCGAAATCTGCGCCCTTCCATTGCATCAAGGCGGCTTGCACCGCATCGCGATGCGGCCGGCAGGACAGCACGTTGCAGACTGCATCGCGATGATGCGGAAAATTGGTGTGCAGCCGGACGAAACGCCCGTCGCCGGTCTTGTAGACGCCGGCAATCGCATCCCAGGCCGGCGGCGGCGGATTGCCGTCACAGCGCAGATAGCGCTCGCTGCGGCATTCGACGACGGCGTGGCGCATGTCGACGCTGACGGTCTGCGCCTGCCCGCTGCGCGCGCGCCGGATTTCGGCGGCGGCAAGGCCCGCGGCGGCGATCGACACCTGCGCCGCCGCGCCGGTGCGGAACGACGACGGCAGCGCCGGCTCCTCGCCGGTCAGCATGACGCGGTCCAGCGCCGCGACATCGCCGCCCATGTCGGTCCATAGTTCGGCAAGCATGGCATGCGGGGTCTGCATATTTCTCACCTGTGAGACGGTGGCTGGCTCGCTGCAACAGACCGTATTCGTCTTGTGCGGGTCAATGGCTGAATGGCGGCTGAACGACTTCAATGAAAGTCGCGCGAGCGCGGCAATATCCGGACATTGCGCGGATGGCGGATGCGCTGGGCGGGGAGATCGCAGCGCGCGTCATCAGGTGTCCCGGCATCCGCCGGAATGCACTGGAACGGCGCGAGCGCATCGTTGGCAAGATGCTTCAGATCGTCGGAACGATCGACCAGCCGCTCGGCGACGAGATGCACGACTTTCTCCTTGCTGCTCTGAACGCGCCCCTCGACCCATATCAGCCGCGCGCCCATCACTTCCTTGCGGAAGCGCTCCATCACCTTCGGCCACACCACGACATTGACGATGCCGGTTTCGTCCTCCAGCGTCATGAAGACGACGCCCTTGGCGCTGCCCGGCCGCTGCCGCACCAGCACGACGCCGGCGCAGCGCACCGGCACGCCATGCGCCGACGCGGCGACCGCCGCGCAGGTGGCGACCTTCCCGGTCGCGAACATCGCGCGCAGAAATTCCATCGGATGGCCTTTGAGCGACAGCCGGACGGTCTGATAGTCCGCCACCACCTGCTCGGCGCGCGGCATGACGGGCAGCGGCGCGGCCAACTCGTCCGGCTGCTCGCGCGCGGCGGCGGCCTCGAACAGCGGCAGCACCGCGTCGTCCGGCAGACGCCGCACGGCCCACAGCGCGGCGCGGCGGTCGAGCCCGATGGAGCGGAACGCATCGGCATCGGCCAGCACGATCAGCGCGCGTTTCGGCAGCGCCGTGTCGCGGGCGAACTCCTCCAGCGAGGTGAAGGCGCGCTTCCCGCGCGCTGCGACGATGCGCGCGCCCCAATCCTCGCCCGGCGGTTTGCCGAGCCGCTTCCGCTCGCGCTCCTCGTCGGGGTCCGCCCATTTGAAACCGTCGACCTGGCGGAAACCGAGGCGGACGGCGTGAAATTTGCTGCCGATGTCTTCGAGCGTGTTCTGCGAATGGCTGTGCGCAATGTCGACCGGCAGCACCTCGACTTTGTTCTTCCGCGCATCCTGCACGATCTGCGACGACGCGTAGAAGCCCATCGGCTGCGAATTCAGCAACCCGCAACAGAACACGTCAGGGTGATAATGCTTCAGCCATGACGAGACATAGACAAGCTGCGCGAAGGCAGCGGCATGGCTCTCCGGAAAACCATAGCTGCCGAACCCCTTGATCTGCTCGAAGCAGTTTTTGGCGAACACCGGATCGTAACCGCGCGCGATCATCCGGCCGACCATCTTTTCCTGGAAGCTTCCGATGGTCCCGACATTGCGGAACGTCGCCATCGCACGCCGCAGGCCGTTGGCTTCCTCCGACGTGAACCCGGCCGCCTCGATGGCAATGCGCATCGCCTGCTCCTGAAACAGCGGAACGCCGAGGGTCTTATGCAGCACGGCACGCAACTCGTTCTTGTTGCCGCCTTTCGGATACGGATACTCGATCGTGTCGGGGTCCATCTCCCGTCGCTTCAGATAAGGATGCACCATATCGCCCTGGATCGGGCCGGGGCGCACGATGGCGACTTCGATAACGAGGTCGTAGAACGTCTTCGGCTTCAGGCGCGGCAGCATGTTCATCTGGGCGCGGCTCTCGACCTGGAACACACCGAGGGATTCGCCGCGCTGGAGCATCGCGAAGATGGGCGGCGAATCCTTGTTCTCCGCCTTGATGTCCTTGAGTGCGTAGCGCAGCCCCTTGTGGCGCAGGATCAGTTCGAAGCAGCGGCGGATGCAGGTCAGCATGCCCAGCGCGAGTACGTCGACCTTCATCATCCGCATGGTATCGACATCGTCCTTGTCCCACTCGATGAACGTGCGATCGTCCATCGCCGCATTGCCGATCGGCACATAGGTATCGAGCCGGTCGCGGGTCAGCACATAGCCGCCGACATGCTGCGACAGATGGCGCGGGAATTCGATGAGCTGCGTCGCCAGCGCGACCGCCTGCACGATGGCCGGGTTGGCGGGATCGAGCCCGGCCTGCCGCACCTGCCTTTCGTCCAGACCATTGCCATAGCTTCCCCACACCGTGTCGGCCAGTGCCGATGTGACATCCTCCGTCAGTCCGAGCGCCTTGCCGACATCGCGGATCGCGGAGCGCGGACGATAATGAATGACGGTGGCGATGATCGCCGCGCGATGCCGGCCGTAGCGGCGATAGACATACTGCATCACCTCCTCGCGCCGGACATGCTCGAAATCGACGTCGATATCCGGCGGTTCAAGACGCTCCTTGGAGATGAAGCGCTCGAACAGAAGATCGACTTCGGCGGGATTCACCGAGGTCACATCGAGCATGTAGCAGACCGCGGAGTTCGCTGCCGAACCGCGCCCCTGACACAGGATGTTCTGGCTGCGCGCGAATTGAACGATGTCATACACGGTGAGGAAGTAATGCGCGTAATCGAGCTCCGCGATCAGCGCGAGTTCTTTCCTCAAGGTCGCTTCCAGCTTCTCATCGCGCGCATCGGGAAAATTCCGGCGATAGCCCGCCCATGTCAGGTCTTCGAGATGCTGCTGCGCCGTCTTGCCCGGCGGCACAGGCTCATCGGGGTACTGATATTGAAGCTGGTCAAGCTTGAAAGTAATGCGTTCCGCAAAGCGCATCGTTTCCGTGATCGCTTCCGGATAATCGCGAAACAACCGCGCCATCTCGGATGCCGGCTTGAGATGACGTTCGGCATTGGCTTCCAGCCCGCGGCCGATCCGCTCGATCGTGATTTTCTCGCGGATGCAGGTCAGCACATCCTGCAACGGCCGCTGCGCGGGATGGTGATACAGAACCTCGTTGGTCGCGAGCAGCGGCACGCGCGCCGTTGCCGCGATCCGTTCAAGCCGTGCCAGACGCCGCCTGTCATCGCCGCGATACAGGAAGCTTGCCGCCAGCCACACATGACCGGGGCACGCTTGCGTCAAACGGTCGAGCGTCCTGAGCGCCGATACCTTATCGAAACGATGCGGCAAGGACACGACACACAATTGCCCTTCGACGAAATCCAGCAGATCCGCCAAGGTCAGGCGGCAATCGCCCTTGTCCGCCGCGAGCTTTCCACGGCTGAGCAATCGGCACAGCCGGCCATAAGCCGCACGATCCCTGGGATAGACGAGAATGTCGGGCGTGCCGTCGATGAAGACGATGCGCGCGCCGACCAGCAGCCGCGGCGGATGCAGAACCTCCCTGTTGTCTAATTCCTTGTAAGCCCGGACGACGCCGGCCAGCGTGTTGCGGTCGGCGATACCGATGACCGACAGATTCAGTTCGCTCGCCTGATGCACATAGCTCTGCGGATGCGAGCCGCCGCGCAGGAAAGAGAAATTGGTGGCGATGCCGATCTCGGCATAGGCCGGCACGGATGCAGTCGTCATGACCCTGCTCGTGACGGGCCTGCTCATGCGAACAATCCATGGACGAACCATGTCGGCTTAACAGCTTCGCCCTCGTCATTATCGATCTCGCCGTAAAGCCCGTCCCGATAGATCCAGAACCGCAGTCCGTCGCCATCCTCGACACGGAAATAATCGCGCGTCGGCCGGTTCTCCTGCGCGCGCCACCACTCCATGGCGATGCGCTCCGGGCCTTCGACATGCACGACATCGTGCAGCATATGCCGCCACTTGAATTGGCGCGGCGGCTTGTCAGGGAATTCCGCCGCCGCCACGGCGATCGGCTCGGGCCGCTCGAACAGCCGCAGCGGACGCAGCGGCGCATCGTCTTCGCGCGGCGGCCATGCCGCCTGCATCGCCGCCGTGAGATGATGCTGCGCCGGCAGCGGACGCGCGGCCTGCTCGGGAATATGCGTGTTGACGGGGAGATGGACGAGCACGCGGTGTGCACCGATCCGCGCTGCGATGCGATCGACCAGATCGCCCACCTCGTCATTGATCTGCGCATGGCGATCCAGATCGCGCTGCTGCTGCACCACGATTTCGGTATGGCTCGCCGACAGCCGGATCATGTCGAAGCCGAAACCGGGATCGAGCGGATCGGCGATCGCATCCAGGCGCTCGCGAAACAGGCGGTCGATCACCTCGGCGCGGGTCACCGCCTGCCCTGTTTCCACGGCGATCATGCGCACCACGCCATCGGTGCGGAAGAAGGCGGCTTCCAGGCGCCGGGCGCCTTTGCCCTGTTTGTCCATCGCCGCGATCAGCATGCGCGCCAGCGCGCTGAGCGTCGCCGAGATGACACCGTCCGTCGCGACCGGTTCGGGAAAACGTTTCTCCACGATGTAATCCGGCAACGGCCTGCGCGGCGAGATCGGTGCGTCGGCCTGCCCCAATGCCTGTTCGAGCAACATCGTGAACGCCGCGCCGAAACGCGCGGTAATTTCATGGCGCGCGCGCGACGCGACATCGCCGATGGTCTTGAGGCCGGCACGGCGCAAGCCGCGGATGATCGCATCGTCGGCGCCGAGCGCATAGAGCGGCAGCGGCATCACCGCTTTGGCTTCGTCACCGTCGGCGACGATCCGGCCGTTGTGATAGCGGCTCAGCGTGCGTGCGCAGACCGCCGTGCCGGCGATCGCGGCGCTGACAATCAGCCCCTGCCGGTCCAGCGCCGCGCAGAGTTGCCGCATCAAGGCAGCCTCGCCGCCGAACAGATGCGCGCAGCCGGTGATGTCCAGGAACAGGCCGTGCGGCGGATCGAGCGCGACCAGCGGCGTGAAACGATCGCACCAGTCGGCGATGGCATTCAGCAATGCGGCATCGGCGGCCGGATCGGCATCGCAGACGTCGATATCGGGACAGACGGCGCGGGCATCGGCGAGCGGCTGTCCGTTGTCGAGGCCGAGCCTTGCAGCAGCGTCGTCCAGCGCCGTGATCTGCCAGGCATTGCTTTCCTTGGCGACGACGATCAGCGGCTTGGCGTCAGGCCGAGCGTTGCCTGAAGCCGACAATGCGGCGTTGCGGGCGCGCCGGCGCCTGATGCGGTCGGTCGGCAGGCGCGGCAGCGACAGGCTGAGAATGCGCCGTTTCACGGAAAAGGCACTCATCACATTTCCATTCCATGATCCAGCGGCCGGTCAGGCCGTGGCGGTTACGGACCAGTTGTGTGTCGAGAAGCGGCGCGCCCCACGCCTCCCATGGCGCCGCCTTCGGCGAACGCGCGGCCTGCACCACCCAGCGCGTCTCGGCGGTGCTCACCGCCGGCAGCGCCGAGGTGCGCAGCATCACGCAACCGACGCCGGAGGTCTGCGCGGCGAGCGTGTATCTGCGGCTGGCGACGGGATCGAAGGCCCGCGCCTCGCCCCACAGGTCGAGTACGACCGCCCCAAGCGCGTCGCAGGCCAGTGCGTCGGCCCCGACCCGCAGCGCCATCCCGGCATCCGCCGCCTGCACCAGCACGATCCGGCGCGGGTCGAGGCCGAGTTCGGCAAGGCCGGTCATCGCCAGGGCGCCAACTTCGCGCGCGCCAAAATCCTGCCGGATCCAGAGCAGCGGCCGCCCGCGCGCCAGACGTGCGGCAATACCGGCAGCGAACCCCGTGGCCGCGCCGGCCTGCCGCGTCTCCAGGGCGAACACCTCATGCAGCGCACCATGGACGAGCCCGCCCTGCAAGACGGCATCGGCGGCGGCATGGCCGAGCGCCGCGCGGTCGAGACGGGCGGAACCCGCATGCGCCTCGATCCGTTCGATGCTGCCGCGCAGACGCGTCAGCGTGTCCATGCGTGCGCCCGCCATGCGCCGCTCCTCAGAAATCGGGGCCGATCACGAAGGTTTTGAATGAACCCGTTGCCGGCCATATTGTTCATGGTATGTTCTTATATAAAGCCCACCGCCCCCGACGAGTCAATCGGCACGTTGCGGAACCGCGGCCAAATTTTCGCGGCGATCCTGAAAGGAATTCGGAATGGGCGTGAAGCGCAAGCTGGAGATCCTCGCGGATGCCGCGAAATACGACGCCTCCTGCGCATCGAGCGGCACCGAGAAGCGCGATTCCCGCGACGGCAAGGGCATGGGATCAACCGATGCAGGCATGCGCAGACCGTATTCGGCAGGATCGTGCCGATCGGCAGGACGCGCGGACAAGTGATCGATCTGGACGACGGCACGCGCGTGCTCGTCACGGTGCATCCGTCCTATCTGCCGCGCCTGCCCGATGAAGATGCGCGGCAACGCGAATATGCAAATTTCGCCACCGATCTCCGCATCGTCGCCGCGCATCTCGGCACGTCCGCGCGAGCGGCGTAGCGCAACTCCGCCCCTCATCCTGAGAGCCTGTGACTGTTTTTCTTTCAGCCGTAGGGCGGATGACGAATGTCATCCGCCCTACGACTACTACTGTAGGGTGGGCAAAGCGAAGCGTGCCCACCAAATGAGCAGCACATCCAGCCATGGTGGGCACGCTTCGCTTTGCCCACCCTACATCCTTATCGCCCGCTCAAATCACGAATTCCCGCATCACGCGGCGGGTGTCCATTTCGAACACGAGATCGACGACGGGCGGGCGCGCGAAATGCCAGGTCATGCCTTGCCGCGCGGCGCCGCGCCTGACCAGCTCGTCCGCCACCACCGCATGGAAATCCTCCACCGTGTAGATCTGCGTCGCGGTGGTGTCCTTCCAGCTGAAGCCGAACGCCGCCAGGCGTTCTTCCATATTGGCCAGAGTCATGCGCGTCTTGTCGCGGAAGGCGTCGGCAGAGGTCTCGCGGTAACGCACGATGCGCTCCGGATAGGTGCCCGGACCGCCGCGCGCATCGGCGCCGCCGGCGATGACGAAACTCGGCTTGGCGCCGCGCGCTTCCCGCGTGAAGGAGAAGGCATAGAACGACGGTTCGCTCGGCGGATCGATTTCAAGACAGACATTGCTGCGCGCGACGGGATTGTTCGTGCCGTCGAAGATGCCCCATTCGGCGAGCGTCTTCACATAATGTTCGTTGAACGCGCGAAAGCCGGATTCATCGACCACCGCAGGCGAGCGCAGCTCGCAGGCGCAGAACGACGTCAGCGGCCGACCGGCCGCGCGAATGTAATCGGCGATCGCGGCAAAGCCTTCGGCCAGCGGCAGCCAGCGATCGAAGCGCACGCGCTCGATCTCGAAATCCGCATCGGCGGCGACGCCGCTCGAATACTGAAATACTGCGGGAATATAGCGATAGTTGCCGGCTGAAAATGCGCGCGTCATCGAGGGAGGCTCCTCCGGGGGCCGCCCGTCCCCGAAATGAAATGGCGGATCGATTTCGTCGATCCGCCATCCAACCTCAATCCATGTGGCCCCGCAAGCGTAACGCCGCAAGGCCGGATGCGTCACGTCGTCTTCGCGTGCTTGATATCGAAGTCGGCGATCTCCCTGGCGCGCGCGCTGTTCTTGCCGGCACGGTGATCGGTGGCGATGGCCACATAGACCGCAGGCAGCACGAACAGCGTGAACAGCGTGCCGATCATCATGCCGGCCACCACCACGAGGCCGATGGAGAAGCGGCTCGCGGCGCCGGCGCCCGATGCGGTGAGCAGCGGCAGCAGGCCGGTCACCATCGCCGCCGTGGTCATCAGGATCGGACGCAGACGGACGCGGGCGGCCATCTCGATCGCGGAGCGGCGATCGAGGCTCTCCTTGAGCTGCAGTTCGTTGGCGAACTCCACCATCAGGATGCCGTGCTTCGAAATCAGGCCGACCAGCGTGAGCAGGCCGACCTGCGTATAGATGTTGATCGTCGCCACGCCGAAGAACAGCGGGATCAACGCGCCCGAAATCGCCATCGGCACCGAGATCATGATGACGAGAGGATCGCGGATACTCTCGAATTGCGCCGCCAGCACCAGGAAGATGATGATCAGCGCGAAGCCGAACGCCACCGCAAGCTGGTTACCTTCCTGCACGTACTGGCGCGAGTCGGCCAGATAGTCGTGATTGAAACCCGCCGGCAGCTTCTTCGCCGCTTCCTCCAGGAAGTCGACCGCCTGCCCCACCGTCACGCCCGGCATCGGCACGGCCTGGAAGGTCGCCGAATTGAGCTGGTTGTAGTGCGACAGCGCGTTCGGATTGGTGCCGGTCTCGACCTTCACGAGGGTCGACAACGGCACCTGCTGGCCGGTCGCCGTCGGCACGTAATAATTGGCCAGCGAGTCCTGCGAGATGCGCATGCCGCGCGGCACCTGCGGGATCACCTGATAGGAGCGGCCTTCGAGGTTGAAGCGGTTGATGTAGTTGCCGCCGAGCAGGATCGCCAGCGTATTGCCGACGCTCTGCATGTTGACGCCGAGATCGTTCGCCTTCGAGCGGTCGACGGTGACGCGCACCACCGGCTGGTTGAAGTCGAGATCGCTGTCGGAGACGATGAACAGGCCGCTCTTTTGCGCCGCGGCCTTCAGCTTCACCATTTCCTCATAGACGGACTGGAAGCTGCCGACGGTGTTGATCACCATCTGGATCGGCAAGCCGCCCGGACCGCCCGGCAGAGCCGGCAGGTTGAAGGCGAAGGCGCTCATGCCCTCGATCTTGCTGAGTTCGTTCTGCACCGGCTGCTTGAGCTGGTTGGTGGAACGCTTGCGCTCGTCCCACGGCTTCAGCAGCATGCCGGCAATGCCGTTGTTCGGCCCGTTGGTGCCGTTGATGATGAAGCGCAGATCGGTCTCGGGGAACTCGGCGAACGCCTTGTCCATCTTGCCGCCGTAGTAATCGACGTAATCGAGATTGGCGTATTTCGGCCCCTTGGTGATGGCGAACAGAATGCCCTGATCCTCCTCGGGCGCCAGTTCCTTGGATGTGTTCAGATACATGAAGCCGACGAGGCCGAGGATCACCACTGCGAACAATGCGGTGATCGGCCGGTAGTCCAGCGAGCGGTCGAGCTGGCGGCCGTACCAGCGCGTGGTCGCGCCGAACACCGTATCGACCTTCCTCGCGAACCAGCCGGGCTCCTCCTGCTTGAGCAGCACCGAGCACATCATCGGCGACAGCGTCAGCGCGATCACGCCCGACACGATCACCGATCCCGCCAGCGTGAAGGCGAATTCGCGGAACAGCGCGCCGGTGAGGCCGCCGATGAATCCGATCGGCGCATACACGGCGGCCAGCGTGATGGTCATGGAGATGACCGGACCGACGATTTCGCGCGCGCCTTCGAGCGCGGCCTGCACCGGCGACTTGCCCTCCTCCAGATGGCGGTGGATGTTCTCCACCACCACGATGGCGTCGTCCACCACAAGGCCGATGGCCAGCACCATGGCCAGCAGCGTCAGGAGATTGAAGCTGAAGCCGGCCATCAGCATCAGGCTGCAGACGCCGATCAGCGACAGCGGGATGGTCACCACCGGAATGATGACCGAACGCAGCGACGCCAGGAACAGGAAGATGACGATGACGACGATCACCACCGCTTCGATCAGCGTGTTGCGCACTTCCTCGATCGACGAGGTGATGAACTTGGTGGAGTCGTAAGCCACCTTCATCTTCATCGACGGCGGCAGGTTGCGCTCCAGCTCCGGGAACAGCGCACGCACGCCCTTGACGATGTTGAGCGGATTGCCCTCCGGCGTCGACTTGACGCCGATGAAGATCGCACGCTCGCCGCTGAACGACACCGAGGCATCGGTGCTCTGCGCCGCAAGCTCGACGATGGCGATATCCTCCATGCGGACGAAACCGCCGTCCTTCGCCTTGACGATCATCCGCTTGAACTCGCCGACATTCTGCAGGTCGGTGTTCGCGGTGACGTTGGAGACGATGTAATAGCCCTTGGTCTGGCCGGCCGCCGCCTGAAAATTGTTGGCGCGGATGGCATTGACCACATCATCCGACGACACGCCGCGGCCGTTCATGCGGACGGGATCGAGCCACAGACGCATGGCGAAGGTCTGGCCGCCGAGGATTTCGGCATTGGCCACGCCGTCCACCGTCGACAGCACCGGCTGCACCGCGCGCGTCAGGTAATCGGAAATCGCCGAGCCCGACAATTCCTCGCTCGAAAAACCGAGATACATCACGGCCGTGGTTTCGCCGGTGGACTTCAGGATCACCGGGTCGTTGGCTTCGCGCGGGATCAGGTATTTGACCGAGTTCACCTTCGACAGCACTTCGGTCAGCGCCGCATTCGGATCGGCGTTCAGTTTGACATAGACCGAGATCAGGCTCTGGCCCTGGGTCGATGCCGACGTCATGTAGTCGATGCCTTCGGCGGACGCGACGGCCTGCTCGATCGGCGTGGTGATGAAGCCCTGCATCAGATCCGGCGATGCGCCGGGATACACCGTCGTCACCGTGATCACGGTGTTGGTGAGCTTCGGATATTGCCGGATCGGCAGGCTGGTCGCCGCCTTGAAGCCGATCAGCAGGATCAGCAGCGAGACCACCACGGCGAGCACCGGGCGCTTGATGAAAATATCGGTGAAGGACATCGGCTGTCGCTCCCGTCAATTCAGCGGCGGCTGCGCCGGGATCTTCGGCGGCGGATCGTCTGAGATCTTCACCAGCGCGCCCGATTGCAGCTTGAGCTGGCCGACCGCGACGACACGGTCGCCGGCCTTCACGCCTTGCAGGATCACGGCGCGGCCGTCGATGCGATCGCCGGTGCGGACGAAGCTTCTGACGGCATGCAGTTCGGTCTGGCCGTCCTCCAGCTTCTTCTCCTCGATCAGGTAGACGCTGTCGCCATAGAGCGTGTAATCGACCGCGGTTTCCGGCACCGTCACCACGGCCGGCTTGTCCGGCAGCACCACGGTCGTGGTCGCGAACATGCCGGGCTTCAGGATGCCGTCCGGATTCCGGATCGTGGCCTGGACGCGGATGTTGCGGGTATCGGCCGAAATCTGCGGCTCGATGGTGGTCAGCTTGCCCTCGAAGCTGCGATCCGGATAGGCATCGACCTTGATGCGCACGATCTGGCCGACCTTGAGCTTGGCGGAATCCTTTTCGGTCACGGTGAAGTTGGCATAGACCACGGACAGATCGGTGAGCGAGACGATCTGCGTGCCGGCCGTCAGATACTGGCCGACTTCGATGCGGCGGGTGCCGAGCACGCCGTCGAACGCCGCGCGGACCAGCTTCTGCGAGATCACGGCTTCGGTCTTGGCGATATTGGCCTGCGCCTGATCGAACACGGCCTGCGTGGTATCGACGGTGGCCTGCGGGCCGACCTGACGTTCGGCGAGATTCTTGGCGCGGTCGAGATTGATCTGCGCCACGGTGGCCTGCGCCTTGAAGTTGGCGAGGTCGCCCTGCTCCGGCCCGTCGAACAACTGCACCAGCGGCTGGCCCTTCTGCACGGTCGCGCCTGCCTCGAACATGATCCCGGTGACGCGGCCGCTGACGTCGGAGGTGACGTTGACCTGATGCACGGCGGCGAGATCGCCGACCGCGCCGATCAGGTTCGGCACCACTTCCGACGTCGCTACGGCAATGCTCACATTGATCGGCGGTTGCTTCATGGTAGCGAAGAACTGCTTGATCATATGCGCGCGGAAGGCGTTGAAGCCGACGATGGCGACGACCAGCAGCACCAGCAGGCCGCCGACGATGATGAACCAGCGCAGCGTGCGCGGCTGCCTGCGCGGTTTGTCGGCGGACGCAGGCTGCGACGCCGTTAAGGAATCCTGAGTCACGGTCATGTCATGCGCTTTCTGTCGTGATCGCGGATGCCGGCATCAGTTCGGGCGGCAGCGCGCGATGAATATGCGATGCGATCGCATCGTCGTTCAGTCCGATTCCGCGAAGAATGAATTCAGTCAGTTGCAGATCGAGGCTGTCGGCCTCGCCGTAAGAGAGCGTCGGCGCCGTCGGCAATTGCGACAGCGTCGTCGTCATCGCGAGGTGATGCGCGAACCAGAACAGGTTCATCGGCGCCTGCGTCGTCGCGCGCGCATCGCCGGTCTTCACCGCATGGTCCAGCGCGGCGACGAAAGCCGGGCCGATGATGGCGCCGACCTTCTCATGCATCAGCCGGGCGAATTCGCCGTCGCTGAGATAGCTGCCGGTGATGAGGCGCAGGCGCTGCGCTTCCTCCTGCTCCGGTTCACGGGCGATGTCGAGGAAGTGCCGCACCATCTCGCGCACCAGGATCACCAGCGTCTCCGTCGAAGCCGGCAGGCCGAGCATTTTGTTCAGCTCGGGATCGGCCTTGCATTCCTCGGCCAGAATCTCGGCATAGAGCGCCGACTTGGTCGGAAAATGCTTGAACAGCAGCCCTTCCGAAATCGCCGCCGCCGACGCGACGCTCTTGGTCGTGGTGCCGGCAAACCCGTTGCGCGCAAAGCACCGCTTCGCTGCGCTGAGGATCAATTCACGCCGGAGATCGTGGGTCATTCGGAGACTCGCCATGGCGCCGTGAGTAAACGCTCACCTGAGTTCCTGTCAACGAAATGGTGCATCGCATCAATCGATTTGTCGGGAGTGATATTCCGGGGACACAGTGATGCGTTCCCGCGTAGCCCGGATGGAGCGCAGCGCAATCCGGGGCCGGCGGATATGTATGCGGCACCGCTGAATCCCGGATTGCGCTGCGCTCCATCCGGGCTACGTAAACGGCTCAACCTGTCAAACAGCCACTTGGAAACACGGGTTCCCGTTCTCGCGGCGCTTTCGCGTCCGAGGGATGAGCAGTTCTCCCCTCCAGACATGAGGGGAGGCGGCGCGCCGAAAGGCGCGGGGGGTGGTTTCTGTCGCGGTCGGTCTTCGCTGGA